>MDTE01121459.1_pt1 | contig 21004 bp, 21 predicted proteins | sample 811231 | NCBI WGS metagenome assembly MDTE01 (sample SAMN05326651, study PRJNA326480) | marine metagenome | isolation source: seawater | place: Indian Ocean: Red Sea | collected 2010
ATCCATCAGGATAAACAACTGCTAAATCTCCAGAATGAAACCATCCTTTTTTCATTGATGTTTCTGTTGCTTCTTTATTTTTATAATAGCCTTTCATTACAACATTACCTCGAATTAGAATTTCACCCATTGTTTTTCCATCCTTAGGAACTGGCTCATGAGTCTCAGGATCAGCAACACAAACTTCTTCGGTATTTGGATAACGAACCCCTTGCCTAGCATTAATGTCAGCTTTTTCTGGATTTGATAATTGATTCCATTGTTCATTCCATGCGCATTGAAGAATATGTCCGTATGTTTCAGTTAAACCATAAACGTGCATTACTTCAAACCCAAGGCTGTCCATTTTTTCTAGTATAGCACTTGTTGGAGGTGCCCCAGCTGTTAACACAAACACCTTATGTTTAATTTCTTTTTTATCCTTTTCATCTGCATTTGCTATTAAGCTTAAAACTATAGGTGCTCCTCCGAAATGAGTAACTTTATGTTTATCAATTAAGTTATAAATATCCTTAGCGACAATGTATCGGCAGCATATAATTTTGGCGTGTATCAATGCTGCTGTCCAAGGGTAGCCCCAGCCATTACAATGAAACATAGGAACTGTGTAAAGAAAAGTTAATTTATTTGGCATATTCCAGGCTGTTACACTTCCTGTAGACATTAAGTAAGAACCACGGTGGTGATAAACTACACCTTTTGGTTTTCCAGTAGTTCCTGAGGTATAACTTAATGAAATAGCTTGCCACTCATCATCAGGTAATGACCAATTAAAATTATTATCACCTGTTTCAAGAAAATCTTCATAAGTCCAATCACCAATTTTTTCTCCTTCACCCTCCTTGAATATTGCTTGATCATCATGAATATCAACTATTGGTATTTTTTTGCCGCATATTTTCAGTGCTTTTTTTATTGTAGGTGAAAATTGAGTATCTGCAATTAACAATTTTGCGTCACTATGATCTAAAATATATGCAATTGTTTCTGCATCAAGTCTTGTATTGATGGTATTAATTACTCCTCCTGTCATTGGAATAGAATAATGTGCTTCAAATAACTCGGGTGTATTAGCAGCAATAATAGAAACAGTGCTACCTTTAGTAATACCTTTTTTGGTTAAGGCGCTTGCAAACTTAGTACAGCGATTATACGTTTGAAGCCAATTATAACTTCTATTGCCGTAAACTAGTGACTCATAATTTGGATAAATATCCTTTACTCGTGTAATAAAACTTAATGGTGAAAGAGGAACAAAATTTGCAGAATTTTTTTCTAAATTTTTATCAAAACTATTCAATCTTTCCTCCCAAAAAAATATTAAACTTTTACAAGAAAATCATCTAATTTACTAATGGTTTTCCAGTTTCTAAAGTATGTTTTATACGCTCTTGAGTTTTTGCCATTTGAATTAGGTTCATAAATGCCTCCAACTCTAATGCGTACATATCGTCTTCACTTAATTCTTGATCTTTGTGCGTATTACCACCACTTAAAACAAATGCTAATTGCTTACCAACTTCTAAACCATGATCTAAAATAATTTTTTCTTTATATAATTTCTCAAGTTTTTCATACATTATATCTCTTACCTCTGCTCCAGACAGTTTAAAAGTAGGTTTTTGTGGTATTTGATAATCATTCTTTATTGAGTCTAGTAATTTTTCTGATTCGTCTAACAGCCTATCTTTATTAATGACAATCTTATCACTATCTAATAAAAATTTTTTTGACAAAGCCTCTTGAGCTGATGAAGCTGTTGTAGCATAACCTATTAAATCAAAAACTTTTAAAGGCGCAAAATTGATATCATTTGAAGATTCATTTGACTGAATCCAACGCCAAAGCAATTCTTTACACCCGCCCCCTGCTGGAATTAAACCAACTAAAGTTTCGACTAAACCCAAAACAACATTTGTATGAGATACTACATAATTACTTTGAACTACAACTTCAAATCCTCCACCAATTGATAGTCCAGTAGGAGCAGAAATAACGGGAAAAGGAGAATATTTTAAATTTTTACAAGTACCTTGAAAATCCAAAATAAATTTTTCAATTTTCTTCCACTCATTATTTTTTGCATAATCCATTACGTAGTTTAAATTAACTCCAGCAGAGAATTGAAGAGCATCATTTATTATAATTAAATTTTTATCAGATGCAGTTTGTAACATATCCATCGAATATGAATCTAGAGCATTCGCTTTAGTTTTAAATTCTACTATATTATATTTTTTTGGCTCAAAATAATAACAATTAGAAGATTGATTTTCAAATTTAAGATAGTTTGTTTTGTTATATTTTATCCTTCTTAAGGTATTAAGATTTTTGTCTAAATATTTTTGCTTTAACTCATATGATGCTTTGTTGTTATTTATTGTTTGCAGCATTTCAAATGGTCCAATTGTCCAGTTAAAACCTAATCTCATTGCTTCATCTATGTCATTTTGACTTTTTGTTACATTTGGAATTAAATAAGAAGCATAATTTGTTATTTTGTTAATAACATTCTTTGCATAATCCCCAAATTTACCTTCAAGATTTATCAGATCGTTTAAATTCATTTGATCACCAATTCCTAAGTCAATTTTTTTAACTTTAGAGTAGTTCCCTGTCTTTAAATTAATAGCTTCTAAAAATTTAACCCCTCCTTCTTTTTTCATACGGTAAAAGCCGCCCTTACCTTTTCTACCGGTATAACCTTCTTTAATTAAATTTGATATAAGAGGAATCTCTTTTGCTACTTCATGGAAAGGATCATCATTTGGAAGTTCTTTTACAAAACTTTTTAGTACATCAGCCATAAGATCAATGCCTATCAAGTCATATAAACCAAAAATACCTGTTTTAGGAATGCCCATAGGTCTCCCAAAAATTGCGTCAGCCTCTTCTATTGATAAATTCATTTTGAATGCTTCTGTCATTGCAACTTGCATAGCATAAACACCAACACGATTTCCTAAAAACCCAGGTGTATCATTACATATAATTACTCCCTTACCAAGTTTAGTATCACAGAATGATTTTAAAATATTGATTTTTTCTAAATCATTTACTGGTTCTGTAACTATTTCCAATAAAGACATATATCTTACTGGATTAAAAAAATGAGTTATACAAAAATTTTTTTTCATTTGTGATGACATTTTTTCTGATAAAATTTTTAGAGGTATTGTTGAGGTATTAGATGATATTATGGAATCTGTTTTTCTTACAGCTTCAATTTTTTGATATATATTATGTTTAATTTCAATTCTTTCAACTACTGCTTCAACAACCCAATCAGCCTGACTTACAATATTAAAATTATCTTCAATATTACCTGCGGTAATTAAATCGATTTTATTTTTTTGAACTAACAAAGGGGGGCGTGATTTCAATATTTTATCTTTTGCCTTTTCAGTAATTTCATTTCTTAAACCATCTTTAGAAGGTAAATCAAGAAGTGTAACTTCAACACCAGCATTTGCAACTTGGGCTGCTATACCACTTCCCATGGTGCCAGAGCCAATTACTACTACCTTGTTTATGTCCATAAAATCCTCCTAAAATCACGCTTATATAAGAAAAATTGACAGTATGAAATTAATTTAAGTATTGGGGTAGAAATTAATTTAAATATCTCTTATTAGGCCACCGAAATGAAAAAAAATCCAGCAAGAAATGTCCTTTTAAAAAAAGGACCATCAAAACTTTTAGAGTCAATAAACTCATCTATTGAAGTTGATAAAAGATTATATCTAGAAGATATAGAGGCATCAATAGCTCACACAAAAATGCTCGGTAAACAGAAAATAATTACGAAAAATGATCAAAATAAAATTACTAAAGGATTAAATCAAATATTGAAAGATATTAATTCTGGTAAAACGCGTTTTAAAAAAGAACTCGAAGATATTCATATGAATATTGAATCACTTCTCAAACAAAAAATTGGATCTGCAGCAGGAAAATTACATACCGCAAGGTCAAGAAATGATCAGGTTATTACAGATTTAAAATTATGGATTAAAAAAAATGCAAAAGTACTAGATGTTTTATGCAAATTGTTTCAACAAAATTTAATTCTTGTTGCAAAAAAAAATACAGCCACAGTTATGCCGGGTTACACGCATTTACAAGTAGCTCAACCAATATCATTGGCTCATCATTTAGTTGCGTATGTTGAGATGATAGGTCGAGATAGAAGCCGTTTAATAAACTGCCTTGAAAGACTTAATCAAAATCCTTTGGGCTCAGGGGCAATAGCTGGTACTGATTTTCCAATTGATAGAAATTTTACAACCAAATTGCTTGGTTTTAAAGAACCAACAATAAATGCCATTGATACAGTTTCAGATAGAGATTTTGTTATTGAGTTTATTTTTGTATTATCTTTAATAGGAGTACATTTATCTCGTTTAGCTGAAGAAATAATTTTATGGTCCAATCCTAATTATAATTTTATTAAACTTCCAGATAACCTTGCTACAGGAAGCTCAATTATGCCACAGAAAAAAAATCCTGATGGTGCAGAATTAGTAAGAAGTCAGGCTGCAATATGTATAGGTAACTTAAATAGTTTATTGGTTATTATGAAAGGTCTTCCTCTAGGCTATAGCAAAGATTTACAGGAGGATAAAAAACTAATTTTTAATTCGTATGATACAATAAAAATCACATTGGAGGTCATGACGGAATTTATAAAAAAAATTAAATTTAATAAAATGCAAATGAAAAAAGCCATAGACAAATCTTATGCTACTGCAACAGATTTAGCAAATTGGTTAGTAAAGAATTTAAATTATACATTTCGTGATGCATACACATTAACAGGTAAAATTGTTGAGTATGCTATAAGTAAAAATAAGATTTTAGAAGAACTTTCAATTATAGAATTAAAAAAATTTGATAAAAGGATTTCTAAAACAGTACTTAAAATATTATCTAGCTCAAATAGTATGAAAAATAAAACAAGCTTTGGTGGCACTTCTCCAGAAAGTGTAAACAAATCTATTCAATATGCTATAAAAAAATATTTATAATGAAAAATTATATATTAAGTTTTATTTTATTTTTTCTTTTGGTAAGTTGTGGCAAAGTTGGACCATTAAGTTTGCCTGAAAGTGAAGTTAATAAATCAGTTATTACTTACCCTTGTGATGAAGCTTGCATGGAAAAATTTGAGGAAGAAAAAAAACGTCAACAATCAGTTATAATACAAGCTGATTAATATGTTAAATTATAAAAATAATCAGCCCTATATTGAGGGAGTTGCAGTAAATGATATTATAAAGTCATATAAAACTCCGTTTTATGTTTATTCACAAAAAGCTATTACTGAAAATTATGTAAGATTAAAAAATAATTTAAATGCAGATATATTTTATGCTGTTAAAGCTAATTCTAATCAAGCAATTATTGAATTACTAAAGTTGCTTGGTGCTGGTGTTGATGTAGTCTCAATAGGTGAATTAAAAAGAGCATTAATTGCTGGTGTAGATCCTAAGAAAATAATTTTTGAAGGAGTAGGAAAATCAGATAAAGATATTATTTTTGCAATAGAAAAAAACATTCGCTTAATTAATATTGAATCCATAAATGAATTAATGTTAATTGATTCAATTGCTAAAGCAATGAATAAAAAGGTTAACGTTGGTGTCCGTATTAATCCTAACATAGATGGAAAAACGATTGATAAAATTTCTACAGGAAAGAAAACTGATAAATTTGGTATTTCAATCGATAATTTTGAAGATATTATAGACTCATTGAAAGAAACAAATAATTTAAATTTAGTTGGGATAAGTTGTCATGTAGGAAGTCAAATTCATAATTTGGATGTATTTGAAAAAATATTTAAAATTATGAAAACTACAACAAACAAATTTATTGAAGCTGGTTTTAATATAGAAAATTTAGATCTTGGGGGTGGTTTAGCGGTACAATATTTAGACACAGATCCTATTGTTGAATTAGATAAACTAAAAAAAATTTTTGATTTATATTTTAAAAATGTGAAATACAAAATTTCTTTTGAACCAGGAAGATACCTTGTAGCAAATGCAGGTTGCATAATTACCAATATAGTAGCATTAAAAAATAATGGTGGAATAAATTATTTAATTACTGATGCAGGTATGAATACTATTGTAAGACCAGCTCTATATAATGCTATTCATAGAATTGATGCTATTGATGTTTCTTCAAATATGCAAATTGAATATTCTATAGCTGGACCAATCTGTGAGAGCTCTGATATTTTAGTTAAAAATATTACTTTACCTAAGCAAACTATTGGAAATTACTTGGTAATATATGATACTGGAGCTTATGGTCATGTTATGGCATCTGATTACAACTCAAGAGGTTTGCCAGCCGAAATATTGATTAATGATTCAATGGTTGCTAAAATTCATCAACCACAATCAATAGAAGAAATTATACAACAAGATAAAATCCCTTCGTGGTTAAGATCTAGTTAAGGATTTGATAGATTATTTTAGCTATGTCATTAATTATTAATTTTAAATTAAAATAAAACTCATTAATATAATAATCTATTATAACTGCTAAATTAATACCATAAGATCTAACTAACCAAAAAATTGAAATGAATGAAATCAATATTAAAATTACTAAAATAGAATTAATGAAACTAGGTTGTTTATCCTTAACTATAGTGCTTGGTAAATTTTTTACTTCTGTTTTTAAGTTTTTATTTGATTCAGTATTGATGTTATTTTCCTTTTTCTCTTCTAAAAAAGATTTGATACTTAAATCATCTTCTAGTTTTAATTCTTGATACCACTGATGGGTACAATTTGCACACTCTACAACCCTGCCATTTGGCTTTAGATCTGCTGAATTAACAAGATATTTTGAATTACAAGAAGAACACTGAATGAACATAATGTATATATAGATGACAGAGGTTAGTATATAAAACAAAATTTATAGATATGGTAATAAGAACAATTATTTTTTACATTCTTTTGTCTTTTTGGACTATTTTTCTTGGTATTTTATGTTTACCATATTTGGTTTTACCTAATCAATTACTTAGATCTCCAGTAATTATATGGATAAAAGGTATTTTTGTATTGTTAAAATTAGCTTGTGGTATTACGCACGAAGTTAGAGGTTTGAAGAATATTCCTAACGAACCGGTTGTTATAGTTTCCAAACACCAGTCTGCTTTTGAAACTTTTGCGCTATTTTATTATTTTAAAAAGTGTTTTTTTATTCATAAAAAACAACTTTTTTATATACCTGTTTTTGGACAATATCTTATGAAAAGCAATATGGTTTCTATAGATAGAAATGCCGGTCCTTCAGCAATGAGGAAAATTTTATTTGAGATTAAAAAACGTTTTGATGATGGTCGTTCAATTATTATTTTTCCAGAAGGTACAAGAAAAAGACCTGGTGATAAACCTAATTATAAAACTGGATTTGTAGGTATCTACAATGAAGTAAATAGAAAAATTTTACCTGTTGCAGTGAATTCAGGTCTTTATTGGCCTAAACACACAATCTTTATGAAAAGAGGACATATAATTATTGATATCCAAGAATGTGTAGAGACTAATCTCAACAAAGATGAGGTATTTAATAAAGTTGTAGAAACAATAGAAACTGCAACCAATAAAATTATAAGCTAATTACTTCTTTTCAGTTGGATCAAATGTTCCTGCTTGACCTAATTGTTCAATGATTCTTCTAATTTCTCTAGAATTTTTAAATTTGTTTTCTAGAAAATTAATATCATCATTTTGAATTGATTTTTTAAAAATTAATAAATCTTCACTAAAACGATCTAACATTTCTAAAACTGCAATTTTATTTTTCGAGTAAATATCCCTCCACATAATTGGATCACTTCCCGCTAATCGAGTAAAATCTCTTAAACCTCCGGCAGAATATTTTATTACTTCATTTTTAATTTCAGTTTCTAAATTAGTTGCTGTGTTTACAACTGAATAAGCTATTAATTGTGGAATATGAGAAGTCATTGCTAGAACTCTATCATGATGATCAGCATCCATGATTTCAATTTTCATACCAATACTTTTCCATAGATTAGAAATTTCTTTTATAAAAGTTTCATTTTTATTAATTGGTGTTAGTATACAATATCTATTTTCAAATAATTTAGAAATTCCATGTTCGGGACCACTTTTTTCTAAACCAGCAATTGGATGGCTAGGAACAAATAAAATGTTATTGTTATCAATAGTTTCTTTAAAATCATCAATAACACTTAATTTAGTAGACCCTACATCAGTAAGAAGTGTTTTATTAGTTACAAACTTATTTATTTTTAAAAAAATATTTTTGTATGTACTTAATGGAGAACAGATAATAATTAATTCAAACTGTTGTTTAAAGTGACTTAAATCTTCTTGAATATCTGAAACTAGATTTAGATTTCGACACTTTTTAATTACATCTTTGCTATTGTCTAAACCATAAACATTACTAGCTAAATTGTTTTTTTTCAGAGCTCTACATATAGATGATCCTATCAGTCCCATTCCAATTATTAGTGCAGAATTATACTTAACTGGTTTCATTGTAATTTTTTTAGACTATTAATTACAGTTTCCATTTCTTTTTGCGTTCCTAAGGTTATTCTTAAACAATTCGGCAATTGATAACTATGTAATTGCCTAACTATAATACCATCATTAATTAAGTGATTGTTAATTTTATTGGCTTGATTATCTGTTGTTTCAATAAATGAGAAATTACCAAAACTAGGTAAGGTTTTAATTTTTATTTTATCCAATTCTTTTTCAAACCAATTTTTTACTTCAAGATTTTTTTTAGCTATTTTTTCAATGTATTCCTGATCATCTAGTGCAGCAATGGCAATTTCTTGTGAAAAAAGTGAGGTATTAAATGGCCCTTTAACTTTATTCAATATTGAACTTATTTTCTGACTTGAATAACTCCAACCAATTCTTAAACCCGCCAATCCATATGCTTTAGAAAAAGTTCTTGTTAAAATTATATTTTCAAATTGATCTGTTAAAGAAAAACCCTTATCAAAGTCTTTTTCTAAAACATATTCTGAATAAGCTCCATCAAGAACTAAAATAATATTTTTAGGTATAGCTTTTAACAATTTAATAACTTCATCTTTTGTCAAATATGTACCTGTTGGATTATTTGGATTTGCTAAATAAATTAATTTTGTTCCTTCTGTTATTTTACTACAAATTGAGTCAACAGTTACTTTATAATTTTTGTCTTCTTGAGCATACTTTGAAGTTGCTCCAACGATTTTAGAAATGATTGGATACATTTCAAAACCATGTTCTTGATGAATTATTTCATCACCATCCATACAAAAAGATAAAGCGGCAAATAATAAAACTTCATCTGATCCACAACCAAGGACAATGCGATTAGGATCTATATCATGAATTAATGATAATTTGTTTCTTATATCAATACCATCAATTTGAGGATATCTATGTATTCGATTTGATATATCTTTGAAATTTATTTTTTTTAAAATATTTGGACTTGGCCCAAGTGAATTTTCATTTGATGATAATTTAATTATATTATCAGCTCCTTTTAAATTAGATTTTCCACCTTTATAAATTTCTATATTCTCTATCGAGCGTTTAGTTTGAATTGGCGAATTGTTATTTGTTTGTAGTTTTGATGATGCTTGAAATATTTCTCTCCAAATACGAATTATCGTATCTTTTGAATAAGTGTTATTAGTCTTTTGCAAAAGACGATTAAGTATTGTTTGTTCACGTTCTAAATCAACAACTGTTTTGCTAATATCTTTATGCTTTCCTATTTCAGATACTACTGATGCCCGTTCTGCCAAAAGATCAAGTAACTGGTCATCAACAGCATTAATTTTTTGTCGCAATTTATATAATTTATCGTTAGTCATAAATACGAACATGTCTTTACAAAGTATCTAGGAATAAATCAAAATAAACTCACTTTTATTAGAATAAATGAACAGATATTGACTATAAATAAGATATCCCTTAAAGGACACTTTCACCGATTTGAAACAGCTTGCGGGTGAGTATCGAAACAGCTAAAGCGTGATACCCCTTAAAAAGTCTAAAAATCGGTTTTGTTTAAAACAATGAATTACGATTTTGAAATAAAAAATAATGAAAAGCTTCAATGCTCAATGCTTAATTTTAATTCAATTAACTTTAAATTAGATTCTGGAGCAGTATTAAAAAATTTAAATATAGCCTTTAAAACTTTTGGAAAATTAAACACAAATAAAACCAATGCAATTTTAATTTGTCATGCTCTTACAGGAGACCAATATGTAACCGGACATAACCCAATTACTGATAGAGAAGGATGGTGGTCGAGAATGGTTGGTGATAAAAAACCAATCGATACTTCCAAATTTTTTGTAATTTGCTCAAATGTTCTAGGAGGTTGTGCTGGTTCTACAGGGCCAAAAGAAATTCATCCTGAAACTGGTAAATCTTATGCTGCAAATTTTCCCTCTATTACTATAAGGGACATGGTCAGGGCACAAATACTTTTAATTGAAGCATTAAAAATTAATAAACTACATTCTGTAATAGGTGGTTCAATGGGAGCAATGCAAGCCTTACAATGGTCAATTGATTTTCCTGATAGAATTAATAGTATAGTGCATATTGCAGGGGCTCTCAAACATTCAGCTCAAAATATTGCTTTTCATGAAGTGGGTAGACAAGCAATAATGAATGATCCCTCTTGGAATAATGGTGAATATGAAATTAAAAATTTGATTCCTGAAAGAGGATTATCTGTAGCCAGAATGATTGCGCATATTACTTATTTGTCTGATGATGCAATGCATAGAAAGTTTGGGCGTAAATTACAATCACGGGATATTATTTCTTTTAGTTTTAATGCTGATTTTCAAGTTGAAAGCTACCTAAGACATCAGGGAAAGTCTTTTGTTGAAAGATTTGATGCAAATTCTTATTTATTTTTAACAAAAGCTATGGATTACTTTGATAATATTGAAAATTATTCTAAATTAATTGAATATTCACATATACCAAATGATCATATTAAACATTTAATAATATCTTTCACTTCAGATTGGTTATTTCCAACATCTGAAAATAAAGCTATTGCAAATATTTTAAATTCTTTATCTAAAAAAGTTAGTTTTACTGAGATTGAAACTGATAAAGGACATGACAGTTTTCTTTTGGATGAACCTGATTTAGATTTTATCATGAAAGGTTTTCTAGAAAGTAATACAAATGAATAAATTGAGCAGTATAAGAAAAGATTGGAGCCTCATTGAGTCATTAATTAATGAAAACTCAAAAGTTTTGGATATTGGTTGTGGATCAGGAGGCTTAATTGAACAACTAGAAAAAAATATAAATTCTATAACCCATGGTATTGAAATCGACTCAGAATTAAGTCGAGAGGCTATAGCTAAAGGCCTGAATGTGGTTCAAGGAGATGCAGAAAAGGATTTAAATCAATATTCAAATCAAAGCTTTGACTATGTTATACTAAGTCAAACTTTACAAGCTATGATCAACCCAAAAAGTGTTTTATTAGAATTATTAAGAATAGGAAGTAAAGCTATTGTTTCTTTTCCAAATTTCGGCCATTGGAAAATTCGTTTACAATTATTATTTAAAGGCAAAATGCCAGTTACTGAGGGTTTGCCATTTACTTGGTATGAAACTCCAAATATTCATTTTTTTACTATTCAGGATTTTTTAAATTTATGTTCAGATCTCAACATTGTAGTAGAAAAAAGTATAGGATTAAGTTCGCAAGGTAAACAATTTGAAATACCTGTAGGACTAAGTGGAGCAAATTTATTTACACAAGAAGCAATCTTTCTATTAAGTTATAAATCATTTGAACCTATAAAATTAAAAACTTCTAAAAAAGCTTTTATTAAAAATTCTGTATTAGCAAGATAATGGGTGAGTTTACTATAAAAATTATAAAACAACTAAAAGATAATTATTCTTATATTTTACAATCAAAAAATAATGTTAATGTAATTGTAATTGATCCTTCAGATGCATCTAAGCATATTTCATATTTAAATGATAATAATTTAATAATTGAAAGTATTTTTTTAACACACCACCATACTGATCATACATCAGGAGTTTTAGATTTGATAAACAAATTTCCTTCAGCAAAAGTTTTTTCACCAAATAAGAAAATTGTGGGAACAACTAATTTTATAAAAAATGGTGATTTAATTAAAACATCAATAAACGAATTTGAGGTTTCATCCACTCCCGGACATACATTAGATCATATAATATTATATGATAAAATAAATTCTTTACTATTTTCTGGTGATACACTTTTCCGCTTAGGTTGTGGTCGCATATTTGAAGGAACTTTAGAACAAATGTATTCATCACTTGAAAAAATAAATAGATATCCAGATAATACAGAAGTATATTGTGGACATGAATATACAATGAACAATCTTATCTTTTTAGAAAATCTATTCAGTGATAATAAAAATTTAAAAAAGTTAAAAAAAGAAATTGAAGGTAATGACTGCACAATCCCTTTTAAATTAGGTTTAGAAAAGGAAAATAATCCTTTTTTAAATCAGTCTTCACAATATTATGAAAACTTTAAAAAAAAATATGAATTCACAAATTTTGAATTGTTTAAATTCGTAAGAGAGAAAAAAGACCAATTTTAATGAATTACTTGATTTTTCTTTACTTTTTAGCTCTTTTCAATTGACTAATCTCATTCTTCATTATAAATCCCGCTTTTCTTGGAAGTATTATGTTAGCAGTAATTAAAACAGGTGGGAAACAATACTCAGTTACGACTGGACAAGTATTAAAAGTTGAAAAGCTTGAAGGAAAAAAAGGTGATAATATTTCCTTTAAAGATGTTTTGATGATCTCACAAGACAAACAAAATACTATAGGTCTACCTTTGTTAGAAGGTGCGGTTGTTGAGGCCAAAATACTTGATCAAATTCGTAATAAAAAAATTATTGTATTCAAAAAAAGAAAACGCCAAAATTATCGTTCTACTCAAGGGCATAGACAATATCTCACGGTTTTAAAAATAGAATCTATTTCTATTGGTGGAAAAAAATCCATTGAAAAAAAACAAGCAATAAAGAAAAAAGATGATTCACCAAAAGCAAAAAAAGTTGCTAAAAAAGTTTCTTCTACAAAAAAAATTGTAAAAAAAACCACTACACAAAAAAAAGTAGCAAAAAAAACAATTTCAAAAAAAAAGGAAAGTAAATAAAAAATGGCAACAAAAAAAGCAGGTGGTAGTTCACGTAATGGTCGGGATTCTGCCGGTAGACGTTTAGGTGTAAAAAAGTTTGGTGGCGAAAACGTTATTGCTGGAAATATTATTATTCGACAAAGAGGTACAAAATTTCATCCTGGTAACAATGTAGGTATTGGGAAAGATCACACTATATTTGCAACAAAAAATGGAAAAGTTGCATTCAAAAAAACACGAATTCGTACATTCGTTTCTGTTATCCCCGCTTAATTGCAGGAATATAAAATTCCTATATTATGAAATTTTTAGATCAAGCTAAAATATATATTGTATCAGGTAAAGGCGGTAAAGGCTGTGTAAGTTTTCGTAAAGAAAAATATATTGAATTTGGTGGTCCAAATGGTGGTGATGGAGGTAAGGGTGGTGACATAATTTGCAAAACAGATAATAATTTGAATACACTTATTGATTTTCGTTACCAGCAACATTTTAAAGCAAAAAAGGGCCAAGATGGTAAAGGAAAAAACCAAACAGGATCTAATGGGGATGATTTAATAATTAAAGTTCCTCCAGGAACAGAAATATATAATGAGGATAAATCAATTTTGCTATTTGATCTGACAAATAAAAATCAAAGCGTGACATTAGCTAAAGGTGGCAAGGGTGGTTTAGGTAACTCACATTTTAAATCATCAACAAATCAAGCACCACGTCAATTTACAAATGGTGAACAGTTTGAAGAAAAATGGGTTTGGTTATCTCTTAAATTATTTGCAGATGTGGGAATAGTTGGAAAACCAAATGCTGGAAAATCGACATTACTCTCAACGATTTCAAAAGCTCAACCAAAAATCGCTGACTATCCATTTACTACTCTTCATCCAATTCTAGGAGTTGTTGATAAATTTGATAAAGAAATTATTTTTGCTGATATACCAGGTTTAATTGAAGGTGCACATGAAGGAAAAGGATTGGGAGATAAATTTCTTGCTCACATTGAAAGATGTAAAATTATTCTTCACCTTATTGATTGTTCAGATAATGATTGTGTAAAAAATTATAAATCAATAAAACAAGAATTAGAAAAATACGGTAAAAACTTAAATAATAAAAAAGAAATCATTGCATTAACTAAAATAGATATTCAAAACAAAAATATTGATAGAATTCAAAAAGAAATAAATAAAATTAGTGGTAAAATGCCTTTTAAAATTTCTAGCTTAAGTGGAGAGGGGTTAAAGAAAATTTTACAAATAATATTTGATGAATTGGAACAAGCAAATGATTAGTAATTTTAAAAAAATAGTTATCAAAATTGGCTCATCATCAATTATAGATAATAAAACAAAAAAAATTAATTCAAAATGGCTTAATTCTCTTTGTGATGATATTTCTACTATTAATAAAACAAAAAAAATTATTATTGTTTGTTCAGGTGCAATTGCTCTAGGAGCACAAACAATAAAAACTAAAAAACCATTAAGACGTCTTGAGGATAAGCAAGCAGCTGCTGCAATTGGACAAATAGAGCTAGCACATAATTGGAAAAAAAGGTTAATAAAAAAGAAAATTGATAGTGCTCAAATACTTTTAACTCTTGAAGATAGTGAGGTTCGTAGACGCTATTTAAATGCAAGAAAAACTATAAATGCTCTTCATGCAAATAATGTAATTCCCATTATTAATGAAAATGATACTGTTGCTACAGAAGAAATAAGATATGGTGATAATGACCGTCTAGCAGCAAGGGTTGCGCAAATGATTGATGCGGATTTACTTGTATTACTAAGTGATATAGATGGTTTGTACACATCAAACCCCTTAAAAGATAAAAAAGCTAAAAAGATAAATGAGGTTTTTTTAATTGATAAAAAGATAGAAAAGATGGCAAGTTCACAATCTTCGAATATAGGAAGTGGTGGAATGACTACAAAAATCTGGGCAGCAAAAATTTGTATGAGCAGTGGATGCTCTACTATCATTACTAATAATAATAAAAAAAATCCCCTTCTCGATATTAATCCAAAAAATTCTACAATTTTTTATGCCCAACATTCTCCAAGTTCATCTAGAAAAAAATGGCTATTAAACCATTTGCACCCTTCAGGAATAATAATTGTAGATAATGGAGCTTTAAAAGCTATTTTGCAAAATAAGAGCCTTCTTCCAGCCGGTATTTTAGATGTCAAAGGAAAATTTAACAGAGGTGATGTAATTTCAATAGTTTCATTGAATAATAATAAAATCGGTATAGGTGTTTCAGCATATGATTCTAGTGAAGCAAAAAAAATAATTGGTAAAAATACAAAAGATATTAGTATGATTCTTGGATATGAGGGAAGAGATGAAATGATTCATAAAGATGATCTCGTAAAAATTGGCAAATGAATATTTTTAAAAAAGTTGAGGAAATTTGTCAAAAATCAAAAATAGCTTCAAAAAAAATATCATTAGTAAATTCATATGAAAAAAATAAAGGATTAGAGATACTATCAAAAAATATTTTAAGTTCTTATGAAGAAATTCTTATAGAAAACAAAAAGGATTTAGAAAAAGCTAAAAAAAACTCTTTATCTTCATCTCTTATAAATAGGCTTACCCTAACTTCAAAATCTTTAGATAGCATTGTAAAAAGTATTAATGAAATTGCAAAACAACCAAACCCAGTTGGAAATATTATTGAAGAATGGACCCAGCCAAATGGATTAAGATTTGAAAAAGTGTCTACACCAATTGGAGTAATTGGAATCATATATGAATCCAGACCTAATGTAACTATTGATGCAACATGTATTGCTTTAAAGTCAGGTAACACCGTGATATTGCGAGGAGGAAGTGACAGCTACTACAGTTCAAATAAGTTAGTTGAAATTATGGTTAAATCATTTTTAGAAGCTGAATTACCTCAGAATATTGTGCAGATGATACCTACTATAGAAAGGGAGGCTGTTGATCATCTTATTCAAATGAAGGAATATGTTGATATAATAATTCCAAGAGGTGGTAAAAGTTTAATCGAAAAAATAAACAGCCAAAGCAAAATACCTGTTATAAAACATCTGGATGGTATTTGTCATTTATACATAGACAAAGAAGCAAATTTAGAAAAAGCAAAAAAAGTCATTTTTAATAGTAAGCTAAGAAGGCCGGAAATTTGTGGCGCAACAGAAACTCTTTTAATTGATGAGCAACTTAAAGATTCTGTATTAAATTTATTACAACCTCTGGTTGATTCAAAATGTGAAATTAGAGGTGATAGTTATATTACATCATTAAATAAAAATTTCTTAAAAGCATCTGAAAAAGATTGGCAAACAGAATATTTAGACAAAATTTTATCTGTTAAAATTGTCAATGATTTAGATAGTGCTATCAAACATATTAATAAATATTCATCAGGACACACTGAAGCAATAATTACTGAAAACAAATCGACATTTAAAAAATTTTATGAAAATATAGATAGTGCAATCATATTACAAAATGCCTCGACTCAATTTGCTGATGGAGGTGAATTTGGTTTTGGCGCAGAAATTGGAATATCAACTGATAAGCTACATGTAAGGGGTCCTGTTGGTGCAAAACACCTTACCAGCTTCAAATATATTGTTCATGGTAATGGACATGAAAGGCCATAATTGAAAAATATAGGATTATTAGGTGGATCTTTTGACCCCCCGCATCAGGGTCATTTACATATTTCTATTGAGGGTAAAAAAAGGCTAAAGCTAGACGAAGTTTGGTGGTTGGTTACACCACAAAACCCTTTAAAAATATCCAAACCAGCTACTTATAAAGAGAGGGTAAATAATTGTAAAATTATTACAAAAAACTTCCCTATAAAAATTAAAGAAATAGAAAAAAAAATTAATTCAAATTATTCTTTTAAGACAATAAATTTTTTACAAAATCATTACAGAAATATAAATTTTTTTTGGTTAATGGGAGCTGATAATTTGATTGAATTTCATCATTGGCAAAAATGGAAAGATATATTTTACAATATACCTATTGTGATTTTCAAAAGACATGGATATAATACACATGCCTTGAAAAGTATTACAAAAAAAACTTTTGAAAAATATAGAATTTCCAATAAGCAAATACATAAGGGTTTATTTAAAAAATTACCAGCTTGGGTTTTTTTTGATACCAAAGAATTTAAAATTTCATCAACAGAAATTAGAAATCAACGTGAAATATTAAGAGGCAAGAATTAATAAAATAAATTCATTAAATAGTTATATTTATGAAGCTCTTGAAGATGCTAAAACTGAAAATATAAAAATTGTAGATTTAAAAAATAAATCATCAATTGCTGACGCTTTTATAATAGCAACATGTAGATCAACTAGACATGCAAATGCTACTGCTGCAGAACTAACAAAAAAACTTAAAAGTAAAAATATATTTTGTCCACCCCCTGAAGGCAGACCTCAATGTGATTGGGTTATTGTAGACGCAGGATCAATTATTGTACATTTGTTTAGAAAAGAAATAAGAGAATTATATAATTTAGAAAAATTATGGGATATAAGTTTTGATAATGTAGAAATAAAACAGGCTTAGCTGTATAGGTATTTTTTGAAAACAAAAACATGAAAAGATTAATAATTATTCTATTTTTTACTATTATTGTCTCTAACAATTTTTCTTCATTAGCTAAGGAAAAAAATAAAGAAACATATGAATACTTAGATTTATTTGGGCAAGTTTTTGATAGAGTACGATCATCATATGTTGATAATGTAACAGATGAGGAATTAATTGAAAAAGCAATTGATGGTATGTTAACTGGGCTTGATCCGCATTCCGGGTACATGAATAAGGAAGTGTGGGATGAAATGCAGATGGATACTAAAGGTAAATTTGGTGGCCTTGGTATTGAAATTACAATGGACGAAGGTTTTGTTAAGGTTATTGCGCCCATTGAAGACACTCCGGCATATAAAGCGGGTGTTTTAGCTGGAGATTATATTATACAAATTGGTGATACACCTGTTTTTGGATTAACTTTAGATGAGGCTGTAGAATTAATGCGGGGTAAAAAAGGAGAGCCTATAAATATAACAATATCTCGAGAGGAAACAGAACCATTTGAAATAACAATAGTTCGTGACATTATTAAAATTCAATCAGTTAAATATGAAGTATATGATAATGTTGGATATCTTAGAATCACTTCTTTTACAGAACAAACTGAGGGTGGAATTATTAAATCAATAAAGGAAATTAAAAAAGAATTAAACCATAAAGAATTTGGATATGTACTTGACCTTCGTTCAAATCCTGGAGGTCTTTTAAGCCAAGCTATTAAAGTTACTGATATTTTTTTAGAAAGAGGCGAAATTGTTTCAACTAGAGGAAGAGAAAAAAAAGATATTCAAAGATACAGATCAAAAAGCGGAGATAATATTAAAGGAAAACCATTAGTTGTAATAATAAACGGAGGTTCAGCTTCTGCATCTGAAATTGTAGCTGGAGCGCTTCAAGATCATAGAAGGGCGATAGTAATTGGCACTAAATCTTTTGGTAAAGGGTCAGTACAAACTATAATTCCTTTTGAAAAATCAAATTCAAAGGATGTTACAGGTATTAGGTTAACAACTGCTCGGTACTACACGCCTTCTGGAAAGTCTATACAAGGAAAAGGAATAACACCAGATATAATTATAGAACAAGGGAAATTTGAATCTTATGATTATATGACTTATTCAGAATCTGATCTTAAAGACTCACTAGATAAAGAAGAAGGTGATATCTCTACAAATGAATCTGAAGATGAGGGTTTATCACCTAAAGAAGAGCGAATTTCTAAAGACTTTCAATTAAAACGTGCTCTAGATTTAATCAAAGGTCTTAGTTTATTCAAAGAATCTATAAATTAATTAAAATGGAAAAAAAATATCGAAAATGTGTTGGAATGATGATTCTAAACAATAATAATGAAATTTTAGTTGGCAAACGAATGGATCACCCAAGTGGCTTTTGGCAAATGCCTCAAGGTGGAATAGATAAAAATGAAATTCCTGAAGAGGCAGTTTGGCGTGAAATGATGGAAGAAATTGGAACTAATAATGCTAAAATGATTAAAATATCTTCACAGTGGATTAATTATGAGATTCCAAGAGAAACTCTTCAAACTTTACCATGGGGAGAAAAATACATTGGTCAAACACAAAAATGGTTTGCTTTCCGATTCACAGGTGAAGATATTGACATAAATGTCGGAACTGAAAATCCTGAATTTAGTGAGTGGAAGTGGGCAAAATATGAATCTCTTGTTGATAATATTGTTCCATTTAAAAGAAAAGTTTATGCAAAAATAATTGAAGAATTTAAAGATATTTTTTGTTAAAACTTCTCTTTAAAAGTTCTTAATTCAATTTCCCAAGACCAAGCTGTTGGATCTTGATTATAAAAATCAAGATATGTTTGTGCAATTGCATCTGGATGCATCATTTGATAATTAGAATCTGATTCACGGCCAATTCCTCCATCAATGACGAAATGGCCTATATGAATATTTTGTGGATGAAGTTCTCTTGCTAATGATTGTGCAAGTCCTCTCAATCCAAATTTACCCATTGCAAAAACTGAAGAATTAGCAAATCCTTTAACTCCTGCTGTTGCACCAGTAAAAAAAATACTCCCACTTTTTCTTTTTAACATTCTCTTTGATGCTTCTTGCGCAATCAAAAAAGCTCCAAAACATGTAACTTCTATAGCTTTTTGAGATTGAGCAGGATCTAATTCAGATATACACCCCCTCACCCGAGCAGCAGCATTATAAATAACTAAATTTGGCGTCCCAATTGTTTTATCCAATTCGAGAAAAAGATTTGAAACACTTTCAATATTTGTGGAGTCACATTGATAAGTAATAGCATTAATCTCTTCCTTTAAATCTTTTAACTTATCAATATTTCTAGATGCTAATAAAACATTCATATTTTTTTTTGAAAACAAACGTGCCAAAGATGCACTAAGACCATCACCAACCCCTACAATTAATACTGAATCAGTCATCTATATATTTAATAATAAATTATTTATATCTTTTCATAAAAAGAAGAATTCAATGCATCAACTTTAGCATAAGCGATTATGAGTTGTTGTTTTGAATCTTCAGTATCTTGATTCTGTAATTCTTGAATTTCTTTTTCTATTTTATTTTTATCCAAAGTATTGATTTCATCAACACTTTCACCGAGAACAATACATTTTTCAGGATTTACTTCAGCAAAACCTCCTGAAACAAAAAAAGATTTTAGTAAATTTTTATCTTCACCATAAACCATTACTCTACCCGGCCTAAGAGAAGACATTAATTTACTATGTCCAGGAAGAACACCAAGGTCGCCGTCCTTTCCTGGAACAATAATCATTCCTACCTCATCATTAAAGATAAGTTTTTCGGGCGAAACTAAATCAAAAGAAATTTTTGCCATTATGCAGCTTCAGCCTCTAATTTTTTAGCTTTTTCAATTGCTTCATCCATGCCACCAACCATATAAAATGCAGCTTCTGGCATGTGATCGTATTCACCTTTAACAAGACCATCAAAACTTTTAATAGTGTCTTCAAGATCAACATATTTTCCTGGAGATCCTGTAAAGATTTCTGCAACGAAAAAAGGTTGGCTTAAAAATTTCTCAATCTTTCTAGCTCTTGCAACTGTAAGTTTGTCTTCTTCTGATAATTCATCCATTCCAAGAATAGCAATAATATCTTGAAGACTTTTATAAGTTTGAAGTACTCTTTGAAC
>MDTE01049474.1_pt1 | contig 21002 bp, 18 predicted proteins | sample 811231 | NCBI WGS metagenome assembly MDTE01 (sample SAMN05326651, study PRJNA326480) | marine metagenome | isolation source: seawater | place: Indian Ocean: Red Sea | collected 2010
ATCCTGCTTCGCGTATCCTTTGCCTCAGCTCTTTTTGTTGCGGTTCCGGCATCTGTTTCACCAGTATCTCGTTTGCAGCCGATGACATCGAGCAGACCTTGATGTCGAATCACCGGTTGGATACACCTGAACCACGAACTCACCGTTTCAGGGCAATTCGGGTCATGAGCAGCCGAGAAAAATCAAGATTTGCCTTTCTCACTTCTGAACAGATTCTTTTCAACTTTACCATCGTTGCGGTTTTTGTACATCTGCCGTTTCCGTTGATCACAGCAAGCGGTCGCCCTCTGATGCTTGCTTGACCATAGATTATCGCAAAATTGGGTCCTTGAAACCAACACCTGTGGTGGATTTCACTTCGTCCTAGCGGCAACGGTAGCTGCCTGGGAAATGACTCAATAGGCATACGTAATGCACTTGCATATAATATGCATGTAAGGCGATACTGCAGGCAGCGAATGCCAGAATTGCCGACGCTGCATCATCTGTCGACGCCGCGGCGGATCAATAGAGGCCGGGTTTCAGTCTTCGTCGGGATCTGGTCCGGCGACGATTCATGCCCTGGGGATTGGGAGTCTACTGCGACAGCCATGTCTGATTTATTCAAGATTGCAGGCGGATACGTCTATGACCCGATTAACGGGATGGACGGTCAAGTTCATGACATCTGGATTCAAGGCGGAAAGATCACCTCGCCGCCAGGTGATCCTTTGACCCGTCCCGCACGAACTTTGAACGCCAGTGGGTTGGTTGTGATGCCAGGCGGAATTGACATGCACAGTCACTTCGCTGGCCCGAAGGTGAACGCCGCTCGGAAGATGCGGCCCGAGGACAAGCGCAGCGCGGAGAAGGTCGTACGAACGTCGATTACACATAGCGGTACGACTGGCAGCGTACCGAGCACATTTGCCACCGGCTACAAATACGCGGGGCTTGGTTACACCACCGCGTTCGATGCCGCTGTTCCGCCGCTGTCCGCTCGGCATGCGCACGAGGAGCTTGCCGACACGCCGTGCATCGACAAGGGATTTTTTGCGTTGCTGGGGAACAACCACTACGTCATGAAGTCGATCGCGGAGAAGGAGCCTGAGAAGCTGAAGGCTTTTGTTGCCTGGTTGATGGGAGCGGCAAAGGCGTACGCGGTCAAGCTGGTGAACCCGGGTGGCGTGGAAGTTTGGAAACATCGAGCTGCTGGCAATGTTCATTCGATTGATGAAACAGTCGATCACTTTGGCGTCACTCCACGAGAGATCATTCGCGAGTTAGCCAGATCCGTCGACTCCCTGCATATGCCGCATCCGGTTCATGTTCATGCGAATAACCTTGGCCTGCCCGGAAACTGGGAAACGACGATGCGAACCATGGAAGCGCTCGAAGGCCATCGAGGGCACATCACGCACATCCAGTTCCACAGCTACGGTGGCGGCGACGGCGATGAAGAAACGTTCTGCTCACGCGTCGAACCACTGGTTGATTACGTCAATGCGCACGAGAATATCACTGTGGATGTTGGCCATGTGCTATTCGGCGAAACGACCAGCATGACGGGTGACGGTCCGTTGGGCTATTTTTTGCATAATACTTTCGGTACCAAATGGTTCAGTTCCGACACCGAGATGGAATCAGGCTGTGGCATTGCGCCGATCAAGTACCGCAACACGAGTATGGTCCACGCCTGGCAATGGGCGATCGGCCTGGAGTGGTATCTGCTCATCAACGACCCGTGGCGAGTCGCCATGAGCACCGACCATCCTAACGGTGGCTCCTTCCTCGCTTATCCGCAGATTATCCGGCTACTGATGGACCGTACTTATCGCAAGGACGTGCTGAAGACCATTCACCCCAAAGTCCGTGCGGGTTCCGTGCTGGCTGATCTTGATCGCGAATACACCCTGAACGAGATCGCGATTATTACCCGGGCAAGCCCGGCGAAAATGCTGGGTCTGAAACACAAAGGTCACCTCGGTGTTGGCGCCGATGCGGATGTGACGATCTACACTCCGCACGAGAACAAGGAAACCATGTTCGAGTTGCCGCGTTACGTCATTAAATCCGGGCACATTATCGTTGAAGAGGGCGACATCCGGCACAACTACCTTGGTAAAACGTTGCACATTGCACCCGATTTTGACCGGGATGCTGAGAACGACATCAGCAAGTGGTTTGATGACTACTACTCGATCCGCTTTCGTAATTACCCTGTGTCCGATGACTACCTGGACGATTCTGAGCAAGTGATGTGTGAGTGACAAAAAGCCAGGAAGTCGAAGCTACCGAAGCTCATCGTGAAGAGGGTATTCTTGCTTCTATTAGAGCCCGCCAGCTGATGCTGACTCGCGAGCACGAATCGATTCCTCAAAGTGGATCGGAGGAGTCGGCGCAGTTTGCGGTTTGGCAAAGCACGTCTGACCAACCGCTGATCGACCACTCAGAAACCGGTCAACCAGTGCGACGGATCATTTCGGTCGGGATTGTCAATCGTGTCTCGCGAAGAACTTCTCCCTCTGCCGGCGCAAGCCAGTCTGCCGTGCTTCTCACATTCGGCTTTGGATGGCATTGGTGTCAAGACACCGAAACGACCAGGCGCCGCCTCCAGGTACATGTAAATCAACCTGCCGCTTTCCCGTCAGCTGCGCGAGGCGACTGGCCACTTCGCCCAAGTGCGCTGCCGCCGACAACCGCTCTGTGCTCGTACAGGTGTTGGTGACATCGTTGATTTGCATCGCTGACCCGGTTAGGGGAGCGAAGCTAGTCAGCATGATCAGGTCACTCGGTTGTTGTACTTTGGGAAATGGACCCGTTTCTTGTTGCGGGACCATCTTGCGCGTCCACGCCTATTTATCCAAACACGCAAGCAATTCACGTTCAAACTCATTCCAACCGGAAGTCTTGCGGTCGAGAATTATCTCAAGGCGACTATCACGTCGATAGGCCGAAGAGGTGTAGCTGGTTGCATCCTTGGCCCGATTGATCATCCACCAATCGTCTTCACATCGAAATACTCCTTTCAACCGAACGATGGGATGGACGTAACCCAATAGGTCGAGCAGCTTGTCCCGGTCAAAGATGTCGTCGACGTGAAAGATCCATCCGGATGCTGCGTAGTTCGGCTCGTCGTTTTCGAATCGGAGCGGTTGACCAGGGGCAGGTTGTCGATGAGCGTGGTCCGTTTCTGCTTGTTCATCAGACACATCGTCCAAATGACCGTTGTCCTCTGAAACCAACCCCAGAACCGGCATTTCAGTGGGGTTCGATTTCGGAGAAGGGTGTGCATCGGCAAACATGGGAAAACGGGCGGTATCAAATTCAATGTCCAGCAATGCAGGATCAATCACACCGAAACTGGTTTCCACGATCAATAGTTTCGGCGGTCTGAAGCTCTTGACCCAATCACGGCAGCGATCAATCAACTCACGATCACGGTCGTCCGTCCAGTTCAAAACGACGATGTCCGCTAACTGTACTTGATCTTGAAATACTGCCTGATCGCGCCAGCGAGGATCCTCGAAATCTTTCGGGTCGATCAAGCAAATGATGTTGCGTAGGTCGATGGATCCGGAGAAATTCGGGTTGCGAAGAATATCGACGACGTTCGCCGGATGACTCACGCCCGAAGGCTCCAGGATCAAGCGATCGGGTTTCGTGCGGCGGATGAACTGTGCAAGTAGCGGCTGGAATGCCATCGCCAGTGTACAGCAGGCGCATCCGCCACCCAGTTCCTGCACAGCGACACCTTCCAGACTCGAATCCACCAAAGCATGGTCAATGGAGACCATTCCAAATTCGTTGATCAGGATCGACCAGTTTTCACCCGCAGGACGCCGGTCGATCAGTTTCGCGATAGCGGTTGTCTTTCCCGAACCGAGAAAACCGACGATTAGGTTTGTCGCAATTTGCTTTCCCTGCTTCCAGGCCATGTTCTAGACTTCCGCTTCGTCGTAACTACTTTCCCGACGTTGCACCACGCGGGAAACAGGCTCGAACATCCGGGTGCATCGTGTACAGTTGGTACTGCTCTCTGTCCTGGCCCAATTGGCCGCTTGAGTGATGTGTGCGGTTCATCGATTGCGCGAACCACATTCCGCCATGCCGGCCTCAACCGCAGCAAGGTTACCGAGTCGGGACGAGCAAAGTTCAAGGGGCTGACCAACCTGATCTGGGTGTCGGGGAGATCGAGTCCCTCCAGTCCTGGAAGACTATTGTTGCCGACGAACGGTCGTTCTGACGCTATTGGCCAAACTCTGCCCGATAGCTGACAGGCTCGACTGCTGAGGCGGATGACGAAGACAGCGTTTCCCCGGAAGCACGGTCCAGTTGACTGAGAAACTCGCCTGCTGGATGAACCGTCCGATCTAATGCCAGCGCGCGTTGAAAGTGTTCCCGAGCTTCGTCGATTCGGCCCTGTCGGGTAAGTAGAACTCCGAGATTGGAATAAGCAGAGGCCGGACCGACAACGCGGGAAAATGCTTCGTAACTCTCGCGCAAACGATTTTGCATAGCCAGGGACATGGCAAGGTTGTTGGTCGCACGTGGATGCGTCGCAGCGATCGCCAATGAGCGCCGAAACCATGTCTCTGCGGCGGGCCAGTTTTCGCGAGCTAGATAGTAGACTCCAAAGTCGTTGAGCAGATCAGGATCACGCGGCTGGAGTTGCAAGGCATGCTCATAGGCGGATCGCGCCCGTGCGTCGTCGCCACGCTGGTCATAGAGGACCGCGAGGCGACGGCTCAGATGGGCTAAGTTTGGATCGAGTGTTCGCGCTTGTTCGTAGTAGCGAATTGCTGCATCCGTCTTGCCATCACGCTCGGCTGACTCTGCCCGACTGAACGCGATGCCGGCCCCGCTACTCGCCAGACTCTTGGTATCGAGCGAACTTGCCGAGGACAGTGGTTTTGGCTCGCCTGAGCGGTTGAAGCTCGCGCAGCCCGCTGAGAACAGGACAACGCTGAAGAGCGCTGTCAGACGGATGGATAACGTCCGCTCTGAGGATCGACTGATCAAGTTGCCAGGTTGCAGGCAAGCGTTCACCGAAGCCCTCCCATGCCGCCGAATCCACCGCCGGCACCCAAACCGCTTGTGCCGCCAAATCCACCACCAAGTCCGCCACCGGAACCACGGCCCTGCAATCCCCCGCGGAAATACCCTTGCTCTAATCGCTGTGATTCTTGTCCACGCAGCCCCTCGGCGGTTGCGTAGCCCACGCTGATTCGCGACTCCGCATCCGACACACCACGCGCGGTGAGGAGTGCGACCAACGACGCCTGTCGATCGGTGTCGAGCGAATCACTTTCGGATGGTTCCAGAATGATCGAGGACGACGGTGTTTCGAGACGCTGCACGAGCCCACTGACGTGCCGCTGCCCGAACGGACCGAGTTCCGCCGACTCACCTTTCCATTCGTATTGGTAGATGACAAAGTCATCGCGCTTGGCCAGCGCGTGTTGTGTTGTTTGCCAAGCGGCTACATGCGCACCAGTTGGGTGGGGGATCGCCCCGGGCGGAATAGTGGCGGAACCGTCGCACATTAGCCGACCGCAATCTGCACAACAACCTGACAGAATGCACGCCAGTCCGTAAGCCAGGCACATTGCGAGTTGGTGAAATCGGTCCATGAAACGTCCTTGTCGTTCTATCGCGACTGGTCATCGCGAATGGAAGTTGGCGCGGGTATGATTTCTGCCGGCGGCCATGCAGGCGGAACGAGGTCTGTTGCCGTTGATTGAAGATGGCCGCTTGCTGATGTCTTGTCGCGACAACCGTAACTGTGTCCATTTGGGCCGATGATGAACACGTCTTCGCATTGGCGGTAACGCTTCAATCGCGCCCAATCCGTGCGGACGGGGCTGCGGAATTCCTGGGTTTTTCGACTTTCAAGATGTCCCTTCACGTAGAACTCGAGGTCACCGGGTTCAAGCAGATCGGAGCCCGGCAGCGACAAACAGACCTCGGGATCGACTGGGTGTACAAGTTCCGGCGTGATCAGGATCACTAGTTCCTGCTCGTCTGCCGATGCACCGTCGGTCTTGAACAATCGCCCCACGATCGGCAGATCGCCAAGGCCCGGCACGCGTGAGCTGTTCGCTCCGAAGTTCGTTTGAATCAAGCCCGCTACGGCCAATGTTTGACCTTCACGCAATTCGACAGTGTTCTGGAAGTTTCGCGTATTGAGGCCCGGGATGTTGCTGCCATTGACATCGGTTGCCGTGGCCTCGTCGCGGGTGCTCACGTTCGCCGCGACATTCAGACGGATTTTGTTTCGGTCGACAATAAACGGCACGAACTGCAGTTGCACACCGAACGGAATAAATTCGACGCCTTGCGCAGCCGACCCGAACCCGACGCGAGCCGCGGGAACCGGGAACTGCCCGCCGGCTTGAAAACGAGCTGGTCGCCCGTGCAGCGTAACCAGATTTGGCTCGGCCAGGGTGCGCGCCAGATTGTGCTGTTTCAGGGCGTCGACGGTCAGCCGGAAGTCTCCGCGAGCCAAGGACAGTGTGCCGCCTTCAAGCACCAGGAGAGAAGTGTTGACCGGTCCAACTCCAGTGCTTCCCTCAAGACGCATGCTGCTGCCGATGGATCGTAGCGCGCTGCGGTTCACTTCAGCCACCGTAACGCGCAACATGACTTGTTGCTCGCCGGGAATCGTCAACAAATTGATGACATTCGCGTCGCGTTCCAGGCCGGCGATGGCCGCCAGGCGGTCGAGTGTGAAACCGAGTTCTTCTTGTGCCTGCACACCCCCGTCCGGAGAATAGGCCGTTTGGCTGACGGAGAGATTCGTGGGTTGAGTCCTGCGACCCTGGCGGCGACTGGGTGGCGCGTGTTCTTCGACGATCCGCAGGATCTGCGCCGCCTCGATCACATCTTTGGCCTGGCCACGGACAACCACTTGATCGCCGATGAGTGAGAGCTTGACAAAGCTGTCTGGGAAATCGCGATTGATCTCCTTCTCAAGTTCCTTATAGACAGTTTCCAAACGAACTTTGTAGCCGGCATCTTGAGAGACACGGAGAAGATAACTGAGTACGCGTTGTTCAGCCGGCTTGTCCGGATCAGTGACCCAAATCGTGAGCACCGTCCGGCCAGGTGAAACGCCGACGACAGCGATTTCTGTATCGGAAATGATGTCGTATGTGGCGATCGAATCCTGGGCGAGGTAAATGCGCGCCGGTGCTTCTTTGAATTCCAGTATCCGCGGCCGACCCACAACCAAATCCAACGTTAACTCCGGGTCAATTGTTCGCTGGACGAACCGGCTGTACTCGCGCTCCACTTCGGGACGGCGTGGCGGATCAGTCAATTCCCTGGGCAGGCTGGGCAACAGAGGCAACCGGCTGCGTTCGCGACCGTTGCCAGTGTTCGGTGCGGGTATTTGAACTCGCGGCGAGATCTCTTGTGGCCCTTTAGACGATTGCAATGGCTGAGTAGCTGGCTGATCACCGCTCTCTTGCGCAAACCGGAATCGTGGCGTCTTCGCAGGCTGCAACACGCGAACGCGCGGGCCAGGCTCGGATGGCTGCGGGCGAGAAGACTGCTCTAACCGTGCAGCGTCGCTGGCATTCCGCGCTGGCGAAGCTGGCAGCTGCCCCCAGGTGGTGTGCGCAAAGCTACCCCAGGTCAATAGCCACAGAAGAACCGAACAGGCTCGGGGAAACAGGCAGCCACCACAGAGCTTTTCTGTGCTTTCCGTCATCAAGGTCTCGCTACTTTGTATTTCAGTACGGGCGACACTATGGAGGGACGCCGAAGGTGCGAGGCCAGCCAGTACCCGTTGTATCGGATATGCCAGTTCTGCCGGTTGAATCAATCCGGAAAATTCTGCCGATTGGTGTCACCAGCCCGCGCATCGCCGATCACACCGACTGATCGGCGTCAGAGCAATGAGCGACTTTGGTTCGCACTCCCACTCGAAGTCGCCTGGCCAACGCCCCGGCATTGGTTTCGACGATCGACCGTGTACCATTGATGCGCGGGGCGATTCGCCAAGGCCTCAGATTTGGCAAGACGTTGAGAACCACGCCATCGTCGTCCAACATTGCCACGTCGATGGAAAACCGCATCCAGTGGGTATGGATAGAGCGGCAAGGCGTGAGCAGCAAGCCTGCGTTGTCTGCGAGTTGGCGGCGGAATTGCAGGCCGCGAAAACGCCGCCAGAATGTGTTGGCGACTTGCAATTTGGCAACGAGTACTTCGCCGGTATCGGCGTCAACAAGTTGATGCCAGGCGTTCATCGTCAGAAGTTCCGCACTTGAATAAAGGTCTCGGCCATCTTGAACAGTTGCACAAATGCCGGGCCGAGCGTCCAGACGAACAGGCCTGGCAAAAAGCAGGCTACCAGCGGGATCACGCGCTTTGTTGGCAAAGCGTTGGCAAAGGCGATCGCCCGTTCACGCCGCCGAGACCGCACGTCGTCGGCCTGCTGGCGGAGTACGCGGGCGATGCCCATGCCGAGTTGCTCGGCTTGAACCAGGGCGGAAACAAAAACCGAAACCGACGGCAGGTCGATCCGCGCCGATAAACGTCGCAGGCTTTCGGTGCGGGCTCGTCCCGCCAGCAGATCCGCCTGGAACATTTGAAAATCGGCCGCCAATGGGCGGCCCGAGAGTCGTGTCTTGAGGATGCGTGTCAACGCCGTATCGAAGCCGAGCCCCGCTTCACTCAGAGTGGAAAGCAGTTCCAGCGCCAAGGGCAAGTCCTGTTCGATCTGTTCGACACGTTTACGGCGGGCGCCACGCACGATCAGCCAGGGAGTACAGCCGACCATCACGAAGATTAACCAGGGCGCGATCCAAACGGCGGGCAAGAAGGTTTCCCCTACACCGCCGGGGACCAGCACGACGGTCCGTTCCATGAGATCCTGTAAACCCGAAAAGGTGAAGACGAGAGCGATCGTCAGCCCGCACGCAATACAAGAACCGTTTGCCAGCAGAAACAGTAGTGCGGCGGCGGTACCGCGAAAGCCAGCTCGATATAGCCAACGTCCCAATCCGCCGCGCCGATCCAGTCCCCCGCCTGCGGCCAAATCGTCAGCGGTCGCCGCATCGCGCCGTAAAGGCTCGTACCACCGCTGTTGGGCTTTGGCCCGCAGGACCAGCCAACGCCAGGTCAGGATGACGGTCGCCAAAAGTCCTGCCAGACCAGTGATTGCAAGTGTTATGCGGAACAAGGTGGGCTCCTGGAGTCAAAATCTGGGCTTGCTGATCAAGTTCATCCAGACAATGCCGACCGCTTGTAATACAACCGACCCGGCGACGAACCAGCTTCCCACCGACGAACGGACGAACTCTTCCATTTGCTCCGGCCCGTTGCGCCAGACGATTACTGCGATGAAGTAGGTTAATCCGATGATGGCCAGCGTCGAAAACTGCGACTGGGCCGTGTTTGAACGGATGCGCCGCGCAACGTCGATGCGATCGCGAATCGTTCTCCCGACAGTGGTCAGTGTCGAGGAGAGCTTGCCGCCCACTTCCCAGTGGACGGCGAGCGCGGAAGTGAACAACAGAAAAGCCTCCAGCGGCACACGTTGCGCTAGCGAGCGGAAAACCTCCGCCGGTTCATCGCCCAATTGAATTCGCCCCTTGACTTCTTCCAGGTAGGGTCGCAGCGGCGCGCGGCATTCGGTGATTGCCGCATCGATCGCGGCGCCGACGCCGGCCCCGGCGTCCACTGCTCCAATCATAATGTCGATCGCGTCTGCCAGTTGGCCTTCGAGTGTGGCGGCATGACGCGCGGCGAGGAACGATTCGAGCTGGCTCGCTAGAAACCCGACCATTACCCCCAGCGCGACTACGTAGGGCATCGAGAACCGGGATACAAGGGCCGTAACCCCGGCGACAATCAAAGCCAGCCCCCACGGCGCCCAGATCCAACGACGATGGAGACGACGAACGCCGACTGGAACGCGCTCTCCTTCCGCGCGCGTCTGATTCACCTCCGCCAACCGCTGCCACGCGATTTCGCGCCGCCGAACGCTGCGCCAACCGACTGCGACGAGCGCGATCAAAGCAAACCAGCCGAAGAACAACGTCGCTTGCAACACGGATTCACGCTCCCGGCTGGAACAGCGACATCGGCACATCGTGATTCTCAGCCCGCAACTGCTCGACGACGCGGGGCACAATGCCGGTGGCCACAAGCTCGCCCGTTAGCCGCTTGCCCTGCCGCCCGCGCGACCGGAATACGAACACTTCCTGCATTTGTGGCGTGTCTCCTTCCATACCCGTAATCTCGGCGACACTTTGCACCCGTCGTACACCATCCTCACAGCGCCGAATATGCACGACTAACTGAATCGCTGAAACGATCTGTTCGCGAATCGCCCGCGACGGCAGATCGAGTCCCGCCATCAAGACCATCGTCTCCAGTCGCGCCAGGGCGTCGCGCGGGCTATTGGCGTGGATGGTCGTCAAGCTGCCGTCATGCCCAGTGTTCATCGCTTGCAACATGTCAAGCGCTTCACCGCCTCGGACTTCACCCACGATGATCCGGTCAGGCCGCATGCGCAATGCGTTGGTCACGAGATCGCGCGCGGCGATGCGCCCCAGGCCTTCGACATTCGGAGGCCGTGTTTCCATGCGCACGACATGCTCCTGGTCGAGGATCAATTCCGCTGCATCTTCGATCGTCACAATCCGTTCCTGGTTGGGTATCGCCTCGGCGATCGCGCCGAGAAACGTCGATTTGCCCGAACCCGTGCCGCCAGAGATGAGGAGGTTTTTGCGGCCGCGGACCACCCACTCCATCAACTCGCGCATCTGGGATGAGAACATGCCTAACTCTGCCAGGTCGTCGCGGCGCAGTCGACGGCGGCCGAAACGCCGAACAGACAGCGTGGGCCCATCGATGGTCACCGGCGGCAGCGTGGCGTTGACTCGGCTGCCGTCGGGCAGCCGGGCGTCGACCATCGGTGATGCCTCGTCGATGCGGCGGCCGACGCGGGCGGCGATGCGCTGAATAATCCGCACCAGATGTTCGGCATCGCGGAAGCGGACATCGGTTGCTTCCAGGCGTCCGAAACGCTCAATGAAGACTCGATAAGGCCCGTTGACGAGGACATCTGTCACGGCCGGATCGGCCAGCAATGGAGCCAACGGCCCCACACCCAGCGTTTCTTCCAGCAGGTCGTCGACCAGCTGGCGTCGCTCGGAGTCGTTCAACGCCAATTCCTGGCCGGCGAGAGCCTGATCGACAAAATCTTCGACCACTTCCGCCAGGTCTTCCTCGCCGGCGTTGATCAGGTTGCGACGGTCCAGGTCCGAGAGCAACTGCTGGTGCAAGTCGGCCTTCACGCGCAAATAGGAAACCGCGCCGTGATTGTCGATTGGTGGTGCAGCTGCGGGTGGCGATATGGCGGTCGCCATCGTTCGTCTGGTATTCACACGAAGATGATCGCGCGGCAGGTTCAGCGCGGCGCGCGAAAGTAGTTGGCGTGGATCTTGATTCATGTGTTGTTTCGATGTATTTCGGTTTCGTGAAGTTGGCTTTCGGTTGGCGATTCGTCCGCAGCGACTGCGGGGGATGGGCCCGTGCCTCTGTGTTCGTTGTTGCGATGAAGCGATGCGACTTCATCGACTAGTCCCCGCAGGGGTCGCAGGAAGCTTCCGAACGTGAATGGGACTGACCGGGCCCCAATCGGTTCGCCGGAATTCGCCGCGGCGATCACCTGCTTGTCCAACGGAAACACATGGTCAATGGGCCGATTCATCCGCGCGGCGATATCAGTCAGGGACAGGTTTCCGGCAATCCGCTGTGAGCGATTGACGATCAGTCTTTGTCGTTCCACTGGAAAACCGATGCGCTCCAACACGTCCAGCAGCGTGACACCTCCCAGCAGCGTGGGCACCACATTCTCCAGGACGACATAGGTCCGATCACTCAGATCGAGCGCCGCCACCACGACGCGGTCGAACATTGGAAACGTGTCTACGATGACAAAGTCGTAGGTGCGTCGGGCCAGTGTGATGATGCGTGAGATGACCGTGTCGTCGACTTCCATCGCCTCAACCGCATCACGCGGAGCGGCAAGCAGGTGAACTCCGTAGGGTGTCTGGGTCGCGATCTGACGGATCATCGTGGCGTCCAGTCGATCCCGCTCAGCGACCGCGTCGCTGAGCGTCGATTCAGGCTGGACATCCAGCAGCGCCGCGGCGACCCCCATCTGCAACGAGCAGTCAATCAACAACACACGGCCTGGCCGCCGCTGACCGAGACCGACTGCCGTATTTACCGCCAGCGTCGACTTGCCAACCCCCCCTTTGTTACTGATGAACGTGACCACACGGCCGAACGTGGTTGGTTGAAGCCGGGATCCGTTTTCGTTGGACGAGTCCAGATTGTCGAGCAACGTCCGTAACTCCGTCGTCGAAATGGGACGCCGCAGGAAGTCGCGCGCGCCGGCCCGCATCGCTTCGATCAGCGCGCTGCTCTCGGAGACATCGTCCCGAAACCCGTTGGGTCGAAAGATGGCGGCCAGCGAAATCGGCGGGTCGAAAGCGGCCAGCTCTTTCGCCAGCCGCGTTACGTCGCCAGGCGTATCTCCAAACGGCGCGAGCACCAGACCAGGCGGCTTGGACCGCACAGTTTCCAGCAAGGAATGCCGATCCGCCGTGAACCGAAGTCGTGGTTGCCCTTCGCCCAACGCGGCGGCGGCAGTTTGCAGTTCGTCTTGGAGCTGCGGCTCGTCAGTAAGGATCACAATGTCTTGAATCGTCATGGCGCGACGCTCCTGGACGATGGGGCCAGCAATGGCTCTTCCACGTCCGCTAGCAAGGCAAGTGTCTCCGCTGCCTCCGCTGCGGACAAATGGACCGAATGGCAACGGACTGCGGAGACATTTTCCACTCCAACGTGACCAGGTTGCCGAGTGATGGAGGCCGTAGTGCCACTGCCAGTCACGACGACCTGCACCGAACCAAAGCCCACCACTCGTTGGGTCGCGGTTGCCGTCAAGTTGACATAGATCGGCACGTAACCGATGTAGGTGCCGTCTATTGGAATTGCGGCCGAGGGAAGTAGCCGGCCAATCGCCAACGGCATGGTCTCGACGGTTCCGAGGGTGAAGAAGCGGCCGGCCGCACCGATCTCTCCGGTCATAACAGATTGAGAATCCGCCGCGCCGGTCGTAAGACTATTCCAATAGCCCAACTCCAAGGTCACTGGCAATAGTCCCGCTAGTGGTGGCGTGAGCGTGTCTTGGGCCAGGCCAATGGAGAGTGCGGCTGCGGATTGCGCTTGTCCCGTTCCGTGCACTGCAATCCCAGCTTGAATACGTTGTCGATTGATCATCGTACCGCGAGCAAACAAGTAGGGCACAGCAGGTCCGTTCGCAAACAGGTCAGTGGCAGGTGTGTCGGTTCGTCCACGCCGCAAGGCAACTTGGAAGCTACCAGTGAGTGATGCCACACCGCTTTGCACCTGCGGCTTGTAAACCGCACTACTCGAGTCAACCTCCATCAGTTGGCTGGCTGCGAGCGACGGGTCGCCAGCACCACCGGTGAATTGGACTAATGGTCCCCCACCGAATTGGCCGCTGCCGGTATCAAACGCGCCGTCATCGTCCGCTGGATACGTACCCGTCGAATCGAGATCGTCGTCGAAGTGCCAATGCACGAAGTCACGGGCTGCTGTGCGGCGCTCGTCATAATCCAGTACGCCCTCACCGCGCAACCCTTCCACAGCTGCGCTATCGGCTGCGATTCGCAGTTGCTGGTGAGTCAGCCGTGCAAAACCGATATCGATCACCAACGCCGCCAATGCCATGAACGTGAACAGCAGCATCGCGAAGAACGCCAGCGTGTAGCCGCGGCGGTGATGGCGCCGAAATACGGGCGGGAGTAGTCGAGCATGTCTGGTTCGTTCTGCCATCTCAACGCCTGGTCACGTTCAAGGAGGGAGCTTGGGGTGTCGCTGAACCTCCTGGCTCGGCTTTGGTAAAGGCGTGCCACTCGCGTCGCTCACCGACAATGGCTTCGATCACTTTGATCTCGCTGAGGGAATCATAGGGAGGAATGTGCTTGTGGCCCGGCTGCCGACTCAATGTGGTTGACGACACGAATCGGCCAAGAGGCGATTCCCCATCCGGCAGTGTTCTCTCCGCCGCGCGTTCCTCGGCAACTGATTCGGGCGTTTTACCGCGTGGCAATGCCACGGCCAGCAAAGAAGTGCGTCCGCGGCTGTTACCCTGTTTGGCGGCCATCGACCTGGCCCAGGCGGACTGCAACGCCGTCAAGTCGACGTCGAGAACTGCCAGGATCGTCTGGCTGCCGCGCGACGCGCGTACAATTCGCGCCGACGGCACGATCACGGCGGACACAGGTCGCTCTAAACTGGGGCCGTGGGTGATGACCCCGGGAGGGGATTTCAGCATGCGGCGCATCAGAATGGCCACCCGATCCTCCGCCTGGAATGCGTCCAGCCCTTCGATTTCCCGATCGGCAACGGCAAAGATCGTTTCACCCGCGCCGGCGGCGGCAGCCAGTCCCGGTCCTGTTCCTTCCGGCAAGAAATCGTCCGACGTGAAAAACTCGCCGCGCCGCTTGGCCCGGTTCAGCACACGGAATTCGAACCCGCGTATCTCTTCTACGGTCAAGGCGTTCTTGAATCGTTCATCCTGTGACGAGACCAGACGGGACACGGGACGGCGTCGATTGCCGTTCCACACCATATCCGACAATTGCTCGTAAGCTGCAATATGCTGGGCAGCGATGGCGATGCGCCGCGTTCCCGGTTCGGCTGCCGTGCCTTCTGCGGACGGATGGAATGCTGCAGTGAGCAGCACCCCCTGCGTTGCCAGTGCGGCGGCCGTCGTTTCCACGTCGCGGTCATCGACAGCGATCAACAGCGGGGGGCCCGATAAGGAATTCGCATTCCCGCCGGTCGCTTGACGCCTGGCGTTCTCACCCAAGGTCCGCTGCGCCGCGGCTGGTGCGGGAAATCCCACCGGTCCGACAACGATGGCATCGCTGGCCACAAACCAGGCCTCGCCTCGCAGGCCCAGCGATTCGTCCCAGGTGCGCATCGTCTCGCGCGTGGAAGTGTCATGACGCTTGCGTGTGATCACAGTACCGTCAGGCCGTGTCTCCACCTCCTCCTTTTCGTCTTCGCTTTCCAGGGTATAACTCGCCAGCAAGTCCAATTCGTCGCCGATCTGCAAATGCTCGGCCCCGTACAAGCGGTTCCACGGTATGGCAAAGGCCGTGTGGCCCGGCGGCACAAACCGCGTTATCGCCGGACGGTCGCCCACAGTCGTCGGAGCGGGGCCAGCTGCAGGCTCTTGCAGAGCCGTCAGACGTGTGGACTTGGAGGCGAGTTGAAATGCGGGATGCACGGCGCGTCCGCGCGGCGGTTTGCCATGCCAACTGCCGGCAGACCGCGGCTTGATTGACTCGGACAAGAGATCGGACTTCCGCAAGAAGCGGCCTGCAGGAATGTCATGGCGAGCAACTGCGCCGAGCGCTTCTTCCAGCGACGTGATAATCCCTTGCCGGTCGATCTCCTGCTGGCTCACCAGCTCCATTCGCAAACGTCGTGTGGCTGGACTGACGAATGCCCCGCGACTGACCACGTCGTAGGCAGCGATCGCTCGCACGGTAACCGGCACACGACGCTGATCGGCAACGGCGTCCAGGGCTTTGGTCTCTGGGTTACGGCTTCCCAACTGCATCGAATGCGCAATGCACGTGATTTCGAGTGACTTGTTCAGCGCGGTTTGCAACGGAATGACGTCGTCCGGAGCGACAGCAATTGCCACTTCATACTTTGGCACGTTCTGAATTCGCCTGCCTTGCGTAAGGGTTGACGATGTAGTCGTTTCATTCCGCACATAGACTGGCTTGAGCACGGTCGCCCCTTGGGCGAGCAACATTGGCTCGGTCGCTGAAGCTGACTGGTTCGACGAGGTCGTTCCTGCCATCGCTGCGCCGGTCAATCGGCTGTTGTGTAGCGATTGGAAAGAGCTAAGCTCGCCGATCGGAACGCTCGCCATCAAGTCGACCTGGTCACCGGCGTTGAGCGCATGCACCCCGGTCAACTTCGTGGCATCGAGTGTGACAGCCCGCATGCCTGGTGGCGTCGCGCCGGCGATGCCTTCAGGCGTTCCCCGCGGGAAGAATGTGGTCTCGCGAAATCCCAGACCCGCCCGCTTGTCTTTTTTCACGACCCGGCCGATGATCGCGTTGATGTTCATGATTGCCCCGCCCAACTCCAAGGTCTGGTTCTGCAGCACTTCGCGGCCGTCGCTCGCCACGAACGCGACCTGATCATTCACGTTCCGAACCGATTCGACGCGGCCTTCCACGTGTGAACCATCGGCGGTGACTCCGGTGATCGACATGCCAACCGTTGCGTTCGGCGGAACCCGCTGATACATCAAGCCGCCGGTGGAAGGATGGATCAGGTGTTCGCGGGTTACTCGCTCGTAGGCAGGAATAGGCTGGCTGTTGATTGGGATCCGCACCTGGAACGGATCTTCGCGGGGTCCCGCGAATGGATTCAGATTCACGCCCAGCAACGGTAGTAAACCGACTCCTCCGCCGGCAGCCGTCAACATGATCAAGAGCAGTCCAAGCCAGAAACTTGCAGAACTACGGCGGCGATGCGGTTGTATCGGTCTCATAGTATTTTCTCTTTATCCTTTCGGTATCAGGCCTCCCTGCCTGGGTTCGTGGTGCCAGCTTGCCGCTTGCGATGCACCCGCCTCCATGAGTGGCAAGCTGGCAGCTTGCCCCACGTATTATTCAAACACCTCACGTCGATAGATCGCTTGCGCGGAGATCACACGGCGATAAGGCCGCACGGGTCGTCCGCCGGTAAAATACTCGCTCTCCATCGCACCTTGAGCTCCCAGTCCGTATTGACCACCGTACGTCCCGGCGTACCGCTCGCCACCGCTGAGCGGCGCGCCGGTAAGATTGCCTGGCCTCTCTGTCGGATTCAATTCCGTAACTTCGCCGTCGTCGGCTGCATTGGGGACACCGATCGTCGGTTCAAGCGGCTCGGCCGGATTTGTCCGGAAGCTGCTCATCGAGGCTGATTGAAATGGAAAATTGATTCGCAGAGCAACGATGCCCCGATGATCGATGTTGGTCGGATCGTCCTGCACCAGCCGGAACGGATCTGGATTCGGCGCTGTATTGTCGGCCGGCGACCTCTCGCTATCGATCTCTTCTACCACGGGCACCCAACGAATCGTCTCGAAGCCGCCAGCCTCGCCTGGCTCGGCTGCGACGCGACCGGTGACGACGGGAATGCCAATCGCGTAATTCGTTGCCACCCAATTTGGATAAGTCGCTCCGGCTGGTGCTGCAATCGCCGTTGCGCGCGTCAGTAACGCACCTGGATACCGCAGCAACCAGGTGTCTGCGTCGGGCCGATCGACGATCATTAGGGTTGCCAACTGTTGATTCAGTAGCGGCATTTGAGGCACCGCGTCCTGAAAGAAGCTCGCGTTCGAATTGCTGGCGTAGAAGGCGTTCAGGTCGATGACAAGGAACGCTTCATCAAAAATGCGGCTACGAACATCGTCATGGTGTAGCGCTCCTGGTTCCGAATCGTCAGCCGGATTGTCCAGGGTGATATTGGCCGGTAGCGGTGTCCGCGAAATCTCGCGTGAACCAACATCGACGGCTGCCTGCAATCCTTGCGCGACGTATAGTGCGTGACCAAATGTCAAAATCGCCGCCAGCAGCATGTAAACCACTAGCGCGACCAACGCGAACTCCACGAGCGACTGGCCGCGCCGCGTTCGTGGGCCGCTCTTTCTCGGCCGATGTGCCGATGCTTGACGATATTCGGGTGGACGGATCATTGTTTCTCGGCGGTGTTCCATCGTTTCCCCAACGACCGCATTGCACTTTGCCATGCAACTTCGTCAACTCCGCGTGCTCGACGAGGAACTTCGTGTACGACTCAGCCGGCCTATTCCTTGCTTGTGAATTGAGTAAACATGAAGAACCTTCATGACACGATTCGCTGTAGCAACCCGGTAGGCCAAATTAAATATGCCAGATAACCCAACGCGATCGCCGGGCCGCAGGCATAGTCGCGTTGACCGCGCGCCAGCGCGACTAAGGAGAGCAGGCCTCCAGCCAACGCCATCCAGAACAAAACGAACAACAATCCCACTGGCCCCAACAACGCGCCGATCGCCGCGATCAGTTTCGCGTCACCGCCGCCAAATCGTGCCCAGCGGAACATCGCATAGCCGATCACCAACCCCAAGATGCCTCCCGTCACAACCATCCAGAACCGTATTCCGGCCACGCTCGCCGTCGCAGCTCCGACTGCGGCGATCAGCACCAGCACGGAAATCCAATCGGGGATCTCGCGCGTCTTCAGGTCGTAGGCGGATGCAACTACAAGTAGTGCCAGGACGCCAATCAATAACAATGCAGTCATATACACTTCAGGTGTAAAGGGCCTCCGCGCCCGAGGACCGGACGCGGAGCGCAGAATAAGCCCGCCAGTCACATGGACGACGCTAGTCGTCGTGTTCTTCGTGCCCGGCTTCCAAAACGAGCCCGCCAAAGCCACCCGAGGCCTCATCCCCGAGAAGGTTATTTCCCAGCCGTGGTTGGCCGCTGGCGGCGACGATCGCGTTCGTGTCGATGACAATTCCGTTGTCGTCGGCTCTAGCTGTCGTTTCAATCAGCTTGCCGCTGACGAGCGGGCCATTGTCCTCGTGAGCACCGGGCAGTATCGCGGCCACGACGCCGATCAAATCCGCCGTCTTGTGGCCGACGAGCGAAATGGCGGCGGCACTGACCAGGACGACGCCGGCGATAATCACACCATACTCGACCAAACCCTGGCCCTTATTGTTACGCAACATTTTTCGAAGCATCTTACCTCTCCTTTTTGGATTAGACGGATGTAACATTAGGCTGAAACCAAAAACAGAAAACTCACATACATTGGTACACTTGTTCAGGAGGCTGCCGGCCATCGTTGTCTGCCGCACGTCGCGATCGCAGTTTGTGGAACGTTGGCGTCATCTCCTACATCCCTGACCCGTTTTAAAAGGCCGCCGCGCGGGGGCCGGATCAACAGGACTGGCTGGACCTCTTTGCTCCAACCGCCACGCGCGGCGGTTTTCCTCTTGCTCGACAGTTAGGACACGGCGCGCAGTAAGTACCGGTACAACCGAATCCGCTACGAGAACGGCCATCGGATCAACCAGACGCGTACATTGCTCGCTAGAACCGTCTCGGAGGAGACGCTCTTACGCCCAGGTCGCAGGCGGAGCGCGAGCTTGAAAGCCAGAATGGCCAGGAGATGGGGAGAAGTCAGGCGAGACCAGCGCAACTGCCGGCGCCACCGCTAAAACGAGAGTAGGCCCCAGTTCAGTCGAACTTTCTTGCGCCTGACCTAGAAACTGACAAACCCCGCATGCCGACGAATCGTGCTGTCGTTTCTTGCCCGGCGAATGACCGTCCTGCTGCTTGCAACGGTCATCCTCAGAGTCGTGACATTGCGACCGGCTCGCCGTGGCCCCGAATTGGGGTTCAGTGCAGCATACGTCGTTGCCGGCCAAATGTGTCCAATAGCAGACGAGACGACCACCCACCATGGGGATGGTGTACAGAGCCAGAGTGGCAAGGACCAGAATTTGTCGGATCAAGCGCATAAGACGAGCTAGTGCGAAAAACAGCTACGATGCCCACGTACCCAACCATCCCTGGATCGACAATTTAACGGACCATCCCTGAATTACCGATTATGGTTCCTGCGAACGAAACAGTCAATGGGTTCAGGTTGCATTTGCAACAAAATTGCATGTGTAGGATTGTGGTTTGCAGTGCTCTTGCCCTCTCCGTAATACGCAGCGGTCCAGCTGGCGGCGTTGTGCCCGCTGTTACGAGACAGGACGCTGTTTATCGTCCGCGCACCGCGTCGTCTTACGACGGCGTCGCCGCCGAGCGACTGGCAGACATCGAGGCCTTCGCTTCAGGCCCATCTTCGTGAACGTATCGGTGGACTTCCACGTTGACATGAGCGAGACCTGTTCCCTTGGGAAGTGCGTCTTTGTAGTGATCCGGTGACTGTGGGTCGTGAGTGACAATCACCAGTTCTACCGCATAGATGTTTGGTCCAATCGACCAGACATGCAGATCGGAAACGCGCGCCTCGCTCTCGCTTTCGATGCTCTTGCGAATTGCGTTTCGCAGGTATTCTGGGCCTTGCTGGTCCAGCAGGACAGTCCCGGTCGTGTTCAACAATCCCAGTGACCAACGAGTAACGAGAATTGCGCCAACCATACCCATAAGCGGGTCCATCCAAGTCAGCCCGTAGTACTTCCCGGACAGCAGGGCAAAGATTGCCAGCACTGAAGTGAGTGCGTCGGCCAAGACATGAAGATACGCTGCCGTCAAGTTGTGGTCGTGATGCTGGTGTTCAGGGCCATGCGGTTCGTGGTGTTGGTGCGATTCTGGGGTGCGTTGGCGATCACTTTCGACATCATGTTCACGATCGTTCACATGTCCGTGTTCGTGCCGATGCCCAAGAATGAATACCGACGCGCCGTTTACCAGCAGTCCGATGATGGCAACCAGAAGTGCCTGGTTGAACCCAATGTCGACGGGGTGTAATAACCGGTTCAGGCTCTCCCAGGCCATTACCAACGCGAAGATCGCCAGGAGTAACGCTCCTGTAAATCCGCCGAGCGAATTTACTTTCCCCGTGCCAAAGCTATACCGCTGATCGTATGCATGACGCCGTGCGTAGATGTAGGCAAACGCTGATATGCTCAGTGCTGCGGCATGGGACGCCATGTGCATTCCGTCGGCCAATAGCGCCATTGAGCCGAACAAGATGCCGGTCGCAATCTCAACAACCATCATGGTTGTCGTCACCGCAATTACGAGGATCGTGCGCAGCTCGCCCGGCTTCTTCTCCTCCTGGCCGAAAGAATGATCATGCTGCCAGGCCTGTAAATTGTCTAGGGGCATACGCAACTCTTGGTCAGCGACGCTGCGTTCACGCGGACCGTGAACGTCGAACTCAAGTAC
>MDTE01095934.1_pt1 | contig 21001 bp, 20 predicted proteins | sample 811231 | NCBI WGS metagenome assembly MDTE01 (sample SAMN05326651, study PRJNA326480) | marine metagenome | isolation source: seawater | place: Indian Ocean: Red Sea | collected 2010
ATCAACAATACTTAGTGGAACTTCAGGATCCATACATTGCATTAATGAATCTCGAATTTGATCTGGATTAACAGTACTCATAGATTGACATAAAGTAAAATGCATAAAACCTTTCTTAAAATTAGCTTAGAATAATTTTTTTATGGATTCTTCAAAAGGTGATTTTGCAACCCCTTTTTCAGTGATTATTCCAGATATTAATTCCGGAGGAGTCATGTCAAATGCAGGGTTTATTACATTGATATCATCCGGGGCTGTTTTTTTATCCCCTATTCCAGTAACTTCAGAAGCCTTTCTTTGTTCAATAATTACGTCCTCAGGATTACTTTTCATGTCAAATGTAGATAAAGGTGCAGCAACATAGAATGGAATATTATGTTGCTTTGCCATTGTAGCGACTTGATAAGTTCCAATCTTATTGTAAACGTGTCCAGTTCGAAGTATTCTATCTGCACCAACGACTATTTTGTTAACTAAATTATTTGCCATCGTATAACCCACTGCAGTATCTGGAATTAAACTCACATCTATTCCATCGTGTTTTAGTTCAAATGCAGTTAATCGTGAACCTTGTTGAATTGGGCGAGTTTCAGTAGCAATAACTTTAATATTTTTTCCACTTTCCTTAGTAGCACGAACGACTCCTAATGCAGTACCATAACCAACAGTAGCAAGAGCACCAGCATTACAATGTGTCATTATAGTATCATTTTCATTAAATAATTCAGAACCATTTCTTCCCATTGCCATATTAATTTGAATATCTTCTTCGGCCATTTTCTTTGCATTATCAATAATGTTGTTTCTTATTTCATCAACGGAATTTCCTTGATTTGCAATATCCATGATTTTTTCCAATCCCCATGCAAGATTAACTGCAGTAGGTCTTGTTTCAAATAGTATTTTTTTGGCATTTTCAAGATAAGAAATTAATTCATCTTTTTGAGTAGCCGTACTTTGCAAAGCAGCTAAAGCAAGACCAAAAGCACCAGAAACACCAATGGCAGGAGCACCTCTTACAACTAGTGTACGAATTGCATCAGCAACTTGGTTATAGTCCGTATAAGTAACATATTCAAGTACATTTGGTAATTTTGTCTGATCAATCATTATTACAGAATTATCTTTCCATTCTACAGTTTTTAATGTCATCAGTAAGATTTGAGGATTTTTTTTAATAATTTTAATGTTTAAGGATTGAGTTGGTTGATTTTGATTAAATCAGGATTTTTTTCTAATAGGTCTATAATATTTTCCATTAAGATAGGTCTATTTTCAATTTTTTTAATAATTTCTCTTATCAGAAGTACATCATTTTCATAATCAAGCGACCATCTAAGATTAGACATATTGTTTTTTAGATTAAGAATTTTAATTTTGAACTTTTCTGGATTAAAGTAGATGTATGGAGTAACATGTTCACGTTCATCAGTTGTTGTAGAATTTTTCCAAGCTTCTTCTAGTGCATCAAATGTAAACATTTCAACTTCTGTACCTGACGGATAAGTTGACACAAGTTTCTGAAATCCATTTTTTTGCGTCACGGCAAAATTAGCTACATAATCAAACTCACTACTAATAAAGAAATTGATTATCGAATCAACAATAAAAGGATCAATTAGTGGTTTGTCGGATGGGATTCTAACTATATGAGTTAATGAGAATTCTTTTGCACAAAGATAGTGTCTGTCTAATACATCATTTTCATCTCCTCTGAAAAATTCAATATTCTTAGTTTTACAAAAGTCGATTATAGGATCATCTCTAGAAAGATTAGTTGTTGCTACAATTAGAGAATGATGACGTTTACAATTAGTTAGTTGATTAAGTGAATAATCTAGCATTACATTACTTTTGTCTGCTTTAATCATAACTTTTTTTGGAAGTCTAGTAGAACCCATTCTAGTTTGTACAATTATTCCAATTTTCATTTATTATCAACCTGAGTGTATTTTTCTAATAAGAATGAGAGTTGTTTACTTCCAGAATTTTTAAACGATAAATACTTTGAGGCGCTATCTAAACCATCTTGAATTTTTTTTTCATAGAACTCATTATCATCTAATTTTTTTATTGTTTCTTCCAAGGCATCTAAATCAGTACATAAACATGAATTATTTTTTAGTGCAGTTGGTAACCCGTGTTTGTTTTTTACATTTAGAGAGATTATAGGTTTTTTTAGTAGATAACAATCTAACATTACTGTTGAAAAATCAATAACAATAACAAATTTCGCATTTTTTATAATTGAAGCAAAGTTTCCATTTTGTAGAACTTTGATTTTTGGATTTATTTCTTTGGCGAGTTTTGACGGGTTGAATTCATTTGGGTCTGGATGAATTTTTATAATTAAATCTAGTTTAAGTTTTGTTAATAATTTACAAACATGTTTTATAGTATCAATATTTTTTTGCCTAACTTTAGTTGAAAGATCAAATATATTTTCATCAGTCGGAGATTGTGTTGCTAAAACAACATAATTTTTTTCGTTAAAACTTGGCCTGATATTTTCAATATTATCAAAAGTTGAACATCCAATTTTTATAATTTTATTTTTTTGTATTCCACAATCTAATCGATATTTTTCATCAATTTCACCCCATACTAATGAGAAATCAGATGGTGGAGAAATTACTCCACCATGAAGATTTCTTTCAAATGCATCATCAGTATCAAAAATTAAGCCGTGTTGATTCAAAAATATTGGTATGTTTGCCTTCTTAGCTAATTGAAACAGTATTCTTTCTTGTGAACCTACATCATTATTGAGAATTATTCCTGAAAAATTATATTTTTGTAATAATTTTTGTGCCAGATCAATTTCAAATATGTTTTCTTTAGTTCTATTTTTAAATAATTTAATAAAATTTGTTTTTATTAAATGCCAGAATGACATTTTTTCAAAAATGAATATCTCTTCAAAGATTAGATCTTTTTTAAATAATTCATCTAACTGATTTTCAAAATCTTTGAAAAATTTCATAGAGTTTTGTTTTAATGATTTTGAATTAAGTGAACTTTGGTTTTCAATTATTGCCTTTGAATTTTTAATTAATGATAGAGTTTGCTTGTTCCATACAGTTGGATGACGTCTATTATAAATTACAAAAGGATTATCATTCTGAATTAAGAAATTTTTGAGATTAATTGTATTAAATTCTGAAAATAACATACATTTTGATTCTAATTTTAGAGATTTGGTATTTACTAACAAATTTGTTGTTGATTCAGAAAAAGTTTTTAGAGTTGAAAAAAAGTTTTTTGAAAACTTTATTTCAAAATTATGGTTTTGAGTGCCAATAGTATGTCCAACTTTAAGAGTATCAAGAGGAGAAAAACTTGCATTATTATTTGATTGAAAGGCTATAACATTCTTTGAAAAATTCTCCAAAATTTCTTTAGATTCTCTAGAACAATAAAAAAAACATTCTGGGTTTTTGTTTGAGATTTTATAAAATTCAAAGAATTTTTTAAGAAAATTTACAAAAATGTTTATACATTCAAGTTTGATTAAAGATCCTAAGTTAACATCTTGGTATAACAAACTATTTGAAATTTTAGAATTTTGATACCAATCCGATATGAGGTATGCCTGATTTTGTAAATTGGTTCTTTCTGAATCACTTAAAAAACTATCAGATAAAATATGTTGTATGTTATTATCTTCAAGTAGTTTATGAGATGAATAATTCAGTGATATGATTTTTACATGTTGATTTTTTTGTAATTCTAATAGTTCATCCAAATTTTCAGAGTTTTCAAAGATTATCACAATTTCTTTATTCATGCCATTATTCTATCCATTATTCTATCCATTTTTTCCAATCATAATCATCAAAATTTGTATTCAACATTTCGTTATCATTAGGTTTCCATGAAACATCTGCTAGGACCAAAATCTTTGATACAGACTTTGAGGGATTTACTATTGCTGCTGCAACACCATTAGAAATAGAAATAATTTTGGATTCTGACGAATTTATTTCAACTTCATGATACTTGTTATTTTCATCTTGTATGATAACAACCATTTTTCCATCAATACAGTGAAAATAGCTTGTTCGGTTTTTATGTATATGAGGTCCTTTGATTTCGCCAGGGTTAACCGTATTGATGTAAACCATTTGTGGATTTTTTATTATTTTATCCCAGTCTCTCCAGATAACCGTTAGATTTCCATTAACATGAAAGTCCCTAACATCTTTAGTTGGATGTTTTTCTAGATCGAATATTTCAAAATCATTCATACTTTGGATTTTCTTACATTTACCATTAAAAGTTTGTATTGAATCGTATGAATCATTACTACGTTTTATAAATCGAGAATTTTTAATGAAAGTAAATTGTTAACACAGGACTTATTAAAAAAAGTAGATTCTAAAAGAATGTTTCAAACATATGACAAATGGCCTGAAATTGCAGAAGAGTCAAGATTAAAAAAATTTTCTAAAATTGATCTTAAGAATATTGAGAATATTGTTTTCGCAGGAATGGGAGGTTCTGGAACAGTTGGTGATGTTTTTTCAGCAATTCTTTCTAGAACAAATATGCATGTATCAGTTGTTAAAGGCTATTTATTACCTAAAACAGTAAATGAAAATTCTTTAGTTGTGTGTACAAGTATTTCTGGAAATACAAAAGAAACATTATCAATTTTAGAAAATTTTAGAAAAAGCAATGCCAAATTTATAGGACTATCGTCAGGTGGATTAATGCAAGATTTTTGTAAAAAAAATGATATTAGTCATTTTCAAATTGAACAAAATCATTCTCCAAGAGCATCATTACTTGGAGTTTTGTATTCAGTATTGAATATTTTAGAAGATACCTTACCAATTAATAAAAATGAGATTGATGAATCAATAAAAGAACTTCATAATTTAAAGAGAAAAATAAGCACAGATAATTTGAATGAAGAAAATGAAGCACTTAATCTAGCAAAATGGATTAATGATATACCAATAATTTACTATCCATACGGCTTACAAGCGGCTGCAATTAGATTTAAGAATTCCATGCAAGAAAACGCAAAGAAACATGTCCTATATGAGGATATTATTGAGGCATGTCATAATGGAATTGTTGCATGGGAAAACTCATCCAATGTACAGCCTATTTTGATTCATGGGTTAGACGATCATGAAAAAACAAAAGAGAGATGGAATATAATCAAAGAGTTTCTAAAAAACAAAGAAATCGAATTTAAAGAAATTTCTTCAGTACATGGAAGTATTTTAACAAAGTTGGTTTGCTTGATTTATTCATTGGATTTTACATCAATATATAATTCTGTAATAAGAGAAATCGATCCATCGCCAGTGAAATCAATAGATTTTATTAAAAATAGATTAGGGTAAATTATTGTTTTAGTAATTTGTGAACTTTGTTGTTCCAATTATTATAGGAATCTTTTTCCCACATATCACCTCTAAATTTTTCAACTGTTTCCCAAAATTCATCAAGAGAGATATTGATATAATTACAAAATTCCTTGATGTATTTTTCATCACATTTTCCATCATATTTGTTTACTAGTTCAATAGCTTTATCTCTAGTTATCAATTCCTCTCTTAAATCATAACAGGCATCATCCATGCATTGTCCAAAACCAAATTTAAGATATTTCAACATTTGATTGACAGGAACTATATCAGAATCTAATCTAGCAAATTCCATATAAGTTCCAATTGAATTTGGATCAAAATCACCATCTCTCCATTTAAATCCATAGTTTCTTGCAAAATCTGCATTGCCTCTAAAAGACCAGTCTTTTAGGAAGTACTGCAACCATATTCCTCTTACATTATTTTTTTGTAATTTTTCTTTATCATAATTATAAAAAAACAGATCACGTTCTTCCACACCATTAATTGTTAGGTATTCATCTATTCCATTTGACAGTGTTTGTAACTGATTAGCCTTTAGAGAATCCGAATCTTTACCAACTCCAGTAAGACTTGTTCCCAAGGTCAATCCAGGATTTTCACCTTGAATAATTAAAGGAATTGAAAAATGTTCAGCTATTACATAGGTTGAGCTATACAATGGAAATTCTGTTGCTTTAACAGGGTTTAGATGTGTAAAAAAATCATATCGAATAAGTTTTTTTAAAATTTTTGGATTTGGTCTTATGGTAATTACATCAAATCCCTGTTCTTTTAGATTGTTCATATTCTGTTGACCTACATCAGTAATATTCTCCGGTTCACAATTTACTAACAAACAACGTAATCCAAGTACGTCTCTAGCAACTATAACTTGACGCGTACTATCTTTCCCACCACTCACACCTATTGCACAATCATAATTTCCTGTGTTTGTTTTTTTAGCCCATGTTGCAATTTCATGTAATTCTTCAAGTCTTTTTTCCCAATCAATATTTTTTTTCTCATCTTCCCAAATACATGCACCACATATACCATTATCATCAAAATAGACACCAGGTCTAGAGTCGGGTTGAATACATCTTTTACATATTTTCATTTTTTTATACCATTTGCAATTAGAGATTTCTTGAAAATTTTATTTATTTGATCAATTTGATTTAATGATTTTTCATCTATTAGTTCAAGATTAGGTATTACGCAATGTCCTCCAATGAAACCAGGAAACATTTTTGGTCTATTTCCTAAAAATTTGTGAATTTCATCTGAAAATAGCCACATTTCATCATAATCTACTGAATACTTATCAGCAATCATTTTACTTATTTGCGAATAATTGATTAACCAGCCATAGTAACTTGTATCACAAATAATTTTTGATAATTCTAATGTAATGGTATTAGAGATTTTTTTTGTTTTTATTCCAGATTTTTTCATGATCTGTGAATATAAGTGTGAAGCATTTTTTGATGACTTAATTTTTTTATCTAGAGAAAAGAATTTGACATATCTTTTTAGATCCTTAGACATTCTCTTATGGACACCACGAATTGGACTATAGATTACAGGTACCTCCGTCCTTTGTTGTATTTTTTTCGTTGTTCCAGGTTTTACGGTACTATGAATAACTATTATTTCAGGATTAAACTTTTTCTTTAATTTATTGGTATTAGAAATAAAATTATTATTATACGGTATACATATGTGTAAGAACCTAGTTCGAGAGGATATAATTTTCTGATTTTTTGGAATTAGTTTTTTATTTATGTCATAGCCTTCAATTTGAAAAAATTTTGATAGTGTATTATAAATTGGAAATCCAATTTCACCTAACCCTGCTACAACATCTTTTTTCATTAAATATGAGTAAAAGATACTGGTTTTAATCATTACCATGAATGATTTCAAGCTAGAGATTAGTAATGAATTTTAACTAAATTGAATGATTGAATTTATTGATAATAATTCTTAGTAAAAAAATTAATGAGGTAAGCTTTGGCAATTAAGTTATTTGAACCACACATAGATGATTCTGAAAAGAATTCTGTTTTAAAGACGTTAGATAGTAAGTTTTGGGCATCTGGTTCCGGAATTGGATTAGTTAAGAAATTTGAAAATAAATTCAATAATTATATCAATGCAGATACATGTATTGCAGTAAATAGTGGAACTGCAGCATTAAACATAGCAGTTTCGTTATTGGATATCAAAGGAGGAGAAGTGATTATTCCATCATTAAGTTTTGTTTCTACTGCAAACTGTGTTCTACAAAATGGGGGGAAGCCAAAATTCGTGGATGTAAATCCTAAGACCCTGTGCATAGATGATGAACTTGTTGAAAAATCATTAACAAATAACACTAAGGCAATAATTCCAGTGGACTTTGGCGGAATGCCTTCCATAACTGAAAAAATTTGGAAATTGTCTAGAGAATATAAAATTCCTATAATTGAAGATGCAGCACATGCAGCTGGTGCATCATATAAAAAAAGTAAGGTAGGCAGTAGAGGATTTGCAGTATGCTTTAGTTTTCATCCAGTTAAGAATTTGTCAATGCCTACAGGTGGACTAATTGCAATAAATTCTAAAGAATATTCAAAGATTAGAAAAAAAATTGAGGCTAGAAGATGGTGTGGAATAACTAATAGAATAGATGACGATTATGACATAAAAGAATTGGGCAATAATTATTACATGAATGAAATTTCTGCTGCTATTGGAATTGAACAACTTAAAAAATTAAATAGATTAAATTCCATAAGGAAAAAAATCGCAAAGCGTTATCATTCAGAATTAGACATTAAGTATAAGATGCCTTTTGATAAAGGATGTTCATACCATTTGTATTGGATATGTGTCAAAAATAGAACTAAATTTAGAAAAATTCTTAAAAGTCAAGGTGTCGAAACCGGAACACATTACAAGCCAATTCATACATTTTCTTTATACAAAAATCAAAAAAAATTACCAGTCACTGAAAGAATAGGCAAAGATATTGTTACAATACCTATACATCCAAATCTAACTGATTACCAAATTGACAAAATTATAAGATTGATCAACAAATTTGCTAGTTCTTAGTTTTCCAAGGAGTTGGATCTAGAACTTCATTGTAAATTTTTTCAGGATTATAGTTGTTCAAATACCAGGAAATAGTTTTTTCAAGTCCATCGTTGAAATTAGTTTTATTTTTCCAATTTAATGAATCATAAATCTTTCTGGAATTGAGACTATAACGGTAATCATGACCAGGTCTATCATCAACAAATTCAATTAGGTCAGTAGACTTGTTCATATGATCTAGGATTTTTTCAACAATTGTAATATTATCAAGTTCATTATTGGCAGAAATATTATATGATTCACCTGGTTTTCCATTTAACATTACTTGATTAACTGCTTCGCAATGATCATCAACAAATATCCAATCACGTATATTTTTACCATTCCCATATATTGGAATTTTTTTATTTTGATGTGCAAGTAAAATGGTTTTTGGAATTAATTTTTCATAAAATTGTCTAGGTCCGTAGTTATTGGTACATCGTGTAATAACACAATCAAGGTCATATGTTGTGATGTATGAATTAATTAGTAATTCAGCAGATGCCTTTGTAGCAGCATATGGATTAGAAGGTGAAAATCTATCTTCTTCATTAGCTGAACCTTCAGAAAGACTACCAAATACTTCATCTGTTGAAATTTGAACAAATCGTTTCTTATGTTTCCTGATATTTTCTAAGATGGTGTAAGTTCCACGTATGTTGGAAACAAGAAATTGATTTGAATTTATAATGCTCTTATCAACAAATGATTCTGCTGCAAAATTTATCACAAGATCACAGTCAGCTATCAATTTTTCCATCAAAATGTTATTTGTTATATTACCTTTAACAAAATTATAATTTTGAGAATTCTCTAAGTTTTTGAGATTTTCATGATTTGATCCGGATAACTCTGCATCGACATTTGTAATCTTGATTCCAGAAGAATTTTTTAATGTTTGAACAATGAAATTGCTTCCAATAAATCCCAAGCCACCAGTAATTAATAATTTCAAATCTTCTTCACTAAATCATATTTCTAAGCATTTTATATTTGGATTTCTATTAAAATACTCTTAATATTCAATCTAGAGTGATATGTCTAATTTTTGATTAGATTTAAAAACAAATAAAAGACATTTTTGTGATGAGAAAAATTTTTTCATTTATATTTTTTATTTTGATTATTTTTTGCATACAAATTACAAATAGTGATTTTCTAATTAGTGCAGAAAAAGAAAATGACATAATTGTTAAGGATACAAATTTAATTGTAGAAGAATACGTTGCTGGTTTAAAGCTTCCAGTAATGATTGATTTTATTGGTGATGATATGCTTGTTATCGAAAAAGCAGAGGGTACTGTAAGAATCATTAAAGATGGCGTTTTAATTTCAGAACCCCTGATTAAATTGGAAGTAAGCAGTACTGCGGAAGAAGGATTAGTTGGAATATTAGTTGATGATGATGATATCTATTTGCATTATACTACTAGTTCAGACAGTGGTACGTCTAATTGGTTTACAAAGTATTCATTTGATGGAAAAAAGTTAATTGAAGAGAAAGAAATGCTATCATTTCACAAAAATAAATCTACACAACATAATTCAGGAGTGATGTTTGTTGATGAACATGGAACTGTATATGGTGCAATAGGCGATACATGTTTTTGTGATGGATTATTTCAAAATAATCCAGAAGGTAAAAGTGATAACACAGGTTCAATAATTTCATTGGAATCTTCAAGAGATATTTATGCCATGGGAATTCGTAATACATATGGTTTAGATTTTGATCCAGTTACAGGAAAACTTTGGGACACTGAAAATGGTCCAGAGTCTTTTGATGAAGTTAATCTAGTTGAAAGAAAATTCAATAGTGGCTGGAATGTTATACAAGGCCCATTAAAAGAAAACCAGTTGATTCCAAAAATAGAGGATTATGTGTATTCAGATCCGGAATTTAGTTGGGAAAGAACAATAGGCGTTACAGGAATTCATTTTGTCGATTCAGAAAAATTTCCAAGTTATAGTAATTCCGTACTTATAGGAAGCTTTCATGGAGGAATACTCTACAAGTTTGAATTAAATGAAAAACGTGATGGATTCAAATTTTACAATGATGGTTTGAAAGATTTAGTTTTAAACAAAGATGATAATCCAAATGAGATTATTTTAGCGACTGGCTTTCTTGGCATTACAGATGTAAAACAAGGTCCAGATGGACTAATCTACATTGTATCAATAGGGGATGGTAAAATTTTCCGACTTTCACCATTGTCAGATATGTCAAGTAAAGATATCAGCATGGATGATTTAAAATGTAAAGATTTGTCTGGTAAAGATTTGTCACATTGTGATTTGTCTGGTAAAGATTTGTCTGGTAAAGATTTGTCTGGTAAAGATCTAAGTTTTGTGAATTTTAGTGATACAATTTTAGATTATGTAGATTTTGAGAATTCAAATATTGTCAGTACAGATTTTAGTAATTCTAAAATTTTTGAATCAAATTTTGTGGGGGTTAATTTAGACTCATCAATTTTTAGAAATGTAGATATCAAAAATACGAATTTTGAGGATTCTAGTCTCGTATCAACATCTTTTATCAATTCAAAATTATTAGAGAATAATTTTAAGAATAGTGACTTTGAAAGAAGTCTTATATCTAATTCAGAATTGGAAAACATAAATTTTGAAAACGTGAGATTCTATGATAGTGATTTTGAGAATTTAACTTCCAAATTTTTAAATTTAAAAAAAACGGATATGACTTTTACTCAAGTAAAAAATTCAATTATTGAAAATAGTAATTTTGACAATGCAAGATTATGGAAAACACATTTTTTTGATTCAAATTTGAAAAATTCAAGTTTTGTTAAATCTGACAATTATGAATCTATCTTTAGAGATAGTAATCTGGAAAATTCTAGTTTTGAATCTTCAAGATTCAGTAATGTCGAATTCACAGATACAATCATGAAAAATGCAAACCTTTTAGACATATATCCAATTGAGTCCAAATTTATTAACGTAGAATTTAATGATGCACAAATAAACACATGTTTGGACCATGATTTACTCAGTAGAGTATTCAATAAGATTTTAAGAAGTATTGATGATTTAGGTTTAGAATTTTTTGAAAATCTAATTGTTTCTACATGTAATAATTGATGATTTTTTAGATTATGATTTTATTAGATTTAGGTTTAGAATTTTTTGTTTAAGATCTGCTTTTGCAATTTTTGGTACACCATCGGAGGAATATGTACTCATATCATTAATTTTTTTTATATCAGGATACATATTTGTAATGTTATCTGCTTGGAACTTAGTTACATGTGGACTGAGAATAACATAATAATTTTTGAGTTCATAAGTGTATAATGATTCATCATTATTGATTAAAGATTCATGTAATTTTTCACCTGGACGAATACCAATAATCTTCTTTTCTTTTAATTTAATTATTTCATCTAATGCAGAAGTTACAAGGTTCATATCATAAGCAAGTAGTTTTGGTATGAAAATTTCTGAACCTTTGGAAATTTGGGTAACATTTAGAATGAATTCTAAAGCTTCTTCCATAGTTATTGTAAATCTTGTCATACGCTCGTCTGTAACATATATTGGCTGATTATTCTGTATTTGCTCAATGAATTTTGGTATAACAGAACCACTACTACCTAAAACATTTCCATATCTTAATGCAGTAAATTTTGTTCTATGTTTTTCATTACTAATATAATTACTAGCACTAACAAATAGTTTTTCCATGATTAATTTTGTAGCACCATAAGTATTTTGAGGAGATACTGCTTTATCAGTACCTACACAAATTACTTTTTCAACATTTTGAGTTAGACTTGCATTGATTACATTCTGGGAACCAATGACATTTGTTTTAATTGCTTCAAATGGATTATATTCTATTTTTGGGACATGTTTCAATGCAGCAGCATGATAAACTATGTCAACATCTTCAAATGCAGTTTGTAATCTTGCTTCATCTCGGATATCTCCTAAGAAAAACCTTAAACGATCATCATTCATTTCACTTTCCATTTCAATTTGTTTACTTTCATTTCTACTTAGAATTCTAACTGTATCTACACCAGATTCAAGTAATTTCTTTGTTAATGCCTTTCCTAAAGAACCTGTTCCTCCGGTAATTAGGATTTTTTTTCCTTTGAACATTATGTTTTCAGATATACCCCACTAATTAAAATAATACTATTGAAAAATTCTAAATTTTTGATGTTTCAATTTGCCTGATAGTTGTAATCATTTCTTTAAATTTTTCAACATCTAGAGAGGATGATGCATCAGGACCTTTTGCATTAGGCAATTTAACATGTTTTTCAATAATTATCTTTTTTGAACCTTGAATTTTTTTTAGTGTAGTAAAGAGTATTGGTGCGCTAATTCCGATTGTATGATCTGAAAAGCCATCAAAAGATATTGCTTTTTTCCAATTTATTTCGTGAAATTTTGTTGGATATTTTGATATGCAATAACAAAAAATTGGTTTATTTTTTTTAAAAATTTTTTTAATTGTTTTTAGATTACCGCCCATTCCCATGCTTATTATAACTGGTTTTCCAGTATTTGCTTTTGATAACAAAGTTTCTTCTGAAAAAGGATCTTTTAGGAGACACGTTCTAGATGCAATTTTGTATTGTTTAACATTTAATGTTTCTAGAAAATCAATTGCTTCTGGATAAAATGCACTACAAAAAAAATCAATCTTTTCTTTATCAGCAACTTGTTTCAGAATTTTTGCTTTTTTAAAATTTATTTCAGATTTTTTTATCTCATTCCAATTAGGATGTTTTGTAGTATAAAGATCCTTAGCTCTCCACATCTGAAACTTTACTGCATCAGCACCAGCTATTTTACATTGAGATATTAATTTTTTTGCTATAGTAATACTTCCTTCCCAATTAGACGCAATTTCAGCTACAATAAATGATTTCAATGTCATAAGAAATTTTGAGTAAGATTTAATCGTTTATTGAATATTATAATTTTATGCTAGTAGGTTCTTCTTCTACATTTTGGATGAGGCCAGTTAGACCCTTGGATGACGCACAATTTTTGTTTGAATTACTTAATGAAAGAGATCCGCGCGCAAACATTTCACATAAAAAAATGCCAACATATACATCGCATGTAAATTTTATCAAGTCAAAACCATACAAAAAATGGTATATTGTTTTTGTTGTAAGAAAGTTATCTGGTAAAAATAATCCAACATCAAAATATCAGAAAATAAAATCAGCTTCAGTATACCTGTCTAAAAATGATGAAATTGGTATTTTTGTTTTAAAGAAATTTCATCGTATAGGGGTTGGAGATTTTGCATTATCAGAAATAATTAAACGAAATCCTAGAAAACGATATTTAGCTAATGTTAGCCCAAAAAACAAAAAATCAATGGGGTTTTTCAAGAGTAATGGATTCAAACATATTCAACAAACATTTGAATTAACAAAAAAACCCTAACAAAATATTAATTATCAAACAACTATATTTTGTTCAAATTTTTCTGCCAAGATACTGATTTGATCATGAGATTTTTTATAAAATTCCATCATTTTTTCTTCGGTTATATCTACATCTACCAGATAACCTCCAAAATTAAAGAAATCAGAAAAATCTTGAGAGAATTTATCAGCATTAAATTCAAATGAATTTTTTTCTAGATATTTAATATATTTGCTAAATTCATTTTGTGAAACTTTTTTGTTTAATGAATTCTGAATAAGATATGGTAAATCACTAAAAGATTTAGCTATAGAGATATGTGGAAGCATACTCCAACTTGTTTTTGAAAAAACTATAGCAGGTTTATTATAATATCCTGCCTCAAAACTAGTACTACTTTTAATAGAAATTGTTAGATCACAGTTTTTCAATATCTCTGTTGAATCCGCAGAGGGATGGATTAATACAGTGTTTGGTAATTTGAGAATTTCTTTGTAATCATCAATGTTTCTCCAACTTCTTGTGTACATCATAGGATGCTCTTTAATTACTAATTTGTAATTAATTGGAAGAGATTTTGCAACATGTCTAATTATTTCAAGTTGGTTTGTATGATATGGTGCATGAATAAGAATTACTTGCTCTTGTTCAATATGTAATGGGAAATAAACAAACTTAGTATCATTTTCTATTGTATGACTAAAATTTTTATCAATAAAGGATTTTCTTTGTTTAGTTCTAAGTGAATCAAAGAAATAATTTTTTAGAACATTGAATTTACTTCTGCCAAAGTAGGTATAATGTGTATTTACATTTGTATTTTTTGAAAAAATGTATGAGAATAGAGCAGAAATAGCTAATGATTTCGATTGTAGAAATCTTTCGCTGGTTTCAATTACCTCTTCTTTAAGATCAAATTTTTTATGAATTGTTTCCAAATTCTGATTATTATCATTATCATCATAAATATTATTTTTATATCCAAGATCGTCCCAATCATCAGAAATCATTACTCTTCCATGCAATCTAGTAGAAACAGGAATCAATATATTGATTTTTTTTTCTTTGCACATTAAATAAAACAAATATCCAGGACGTAAAAATACAGGATTCATTATTAAATAATCAGGTTTTATTTCGTTAAGAATTTTTTCAAAGAATTTAATTTCAAGTTCTATTAATCGAAGAACTTGGTTAGTGCTGAATTGATAAAAATCATTAAAGTTATAGAGAGATCTATCATTAAGTAATAACATCATCAAATTTAGATTATATTCTTGTTCTTTTTGTCTAAGATAATCAAGGTCAGGTTTAGTGTTTAAATCAGAAACATTATCATGATAAAAATTTACAGATTTCCAATCAATTAATTTTTGATTTTGGATGAATTTTTTTGGTTTATTAGTAATATTAAAAATTCCATGTATTTCAGAACCAATATCGTCTTTTATTTTTTTAGCTATACAAAATGTAGAAAGATTTCCATCTATCCAAAAAATGATTTTTTTCATAAAAATGATTTTAATTTGTATATTAAAATACATTCGATTTATTCATAGCAATATATTTTAGCAATATTAACAGTTGTTATGAATAATAAAAATATGAATAATATCAAAGGTATCTAATATGAAAGGGATTATTTTACATGGCGGGCATGGAACAAGATTAAGACCATTAACACATACAGGTCCAAAACAATTGCTTCCAATTGCAAATAAACCCATGTCACAATTTTGTTTAGAGGCAATATCAGAAACAGGAATTTCAGAAATTGCAATAATTGTTGGTGGAGTAGGTTCAAACAAAGTTCGAGAATATTATGGCAATGGTGAAAAATTTGGCGTAAAAATAACTTACATAGAACAAAACGAACCAAATGGAATTGCACACGCAATTAGATTATGTAAAGACTTTGTGGGAGATGAAAAATTTCTTGTTTTTCTCGGGGATAACATTATTCAAAAATCAATTATAGGTTTTGTAGATAATTTTAAAAACTCGAATTATGATGCGACAGTTTTATTATGTGAAGTAGATAATCCTTCACGATTTGGAATTGCAGATATTAAAAATGAAAAAATTATAAAAATCACTGAAAAACCAAAAAACCCTATATCAAATCTGGCCGTAACTGGAATTTACCTATTAACACCAATAATCTTTGAAATCATAGATAATTTGAAACCATCTTGGCGTGGTGAATTAGAAATAACTGATGCATTAGATGATTTATTGAAGAAAAATAATAACATAAGTTTTCAAAAAATCACAGATTACTGGAAAGATACGGGTACACCTGAAGATATTATTCATGCTAATGGCGAAATTATTAAGAAGATGTTAGAACGTTCCGGGGGGAAATTTGAAAATAATATAATTGGAGAAGAGACTGTAATTGAGTCAGATGTAAAATTTACAGGCCCAGTTATAATTGGAAAAAACTGTCGTATTTCTTCTGGTTCATTAATTGGTCCTAATGTCAGTATAGGAGATAATACAACTATTTCTGTATCAAGTATAGAGAACTCAATCATTATGGAAAATTGTAAAATTAATTCTTCCACCGAAATTAAGAATAGTATAATTGCAAATAACTCAGAGATTAAAGATGATGCTGAAGATAAAAAAATATTTCTTCTTGGAGAAGGTTCAAAGATATCTCTTTGAGGAATTTTTTATTAGTAACAGTAAATATCCAAGTATTTCTGTGTGAATTATGAATGAGAGACCCCTAGTTAGTATAATCGTTCTAAATTATAATGCAGGAGAATTATTAGAAAATTGCATTACATCTTTAAAAAAATCAACATATACAAATCTAGAAATTATAATCGTTGATAATATTTCATCAGATAATAGTCAAAATAAGTGCAAAGAGAAATTTCCAGATATTAAACTAATTCAAAATAATAAAAATCTTGGATATTGTGGAGGAAATAATGTAGGAATTAGAGAAGCAAAAGGAAAATTTATCGTCATATTAAATCCAGATACAATTGTTGAACCTGATTGCTTTGACGAATTAATCGCTGCACATAATAAATTTGGTGATGGACTATATCAACCAAAAATTCTTTCATTAAACGAAGAAAATATAATTCAGAGTACAGGAAATATGCTTCATATTTTTGGGTTTGGGTTTGCTAGAGATAAAGGAAATAAAGTAATTGATAGAAAAGAGAAAATTGAAAAAATAGGATATGCTTCCGGGACATGTCTGTTTATGTCTAAAGAAGTCATTGACAAAGTTGGATTTCTAGATGAATTTCTTTTTTTATATCATGATGATTTAGATTTAGGATGGAGAGCAGCTCAAGTTGGAATAGATTCGTACTATGTTCCAAGATCTAAGATATTTCATGTTGAAAGTTATTCATTAAAATGGTCAGCAAAGAAATTCTATTGGTTAGAAAGGAACAGAAAATATTGTTTACAAACTCATTATTCCAAAGAAACATACAAAAAAATGAGATTATCATTGATGTTAGTAGATTTTTTTGTATGGATGTTTTATTTCTCAAAAGGTTTTATCGGTGTAAAAATTAAAGCGGAATTAGATATAAGAAAGAATAGAAAATTAATACAAAAAAAGTATAATGAATTAGAAAAGAAAAAAATTATTTCCGATATAGAGTTAATTAAGAGATTTCCTGATGAAATATTTGTACCAACAAATGTTTCACAGCAGTCTATGAACATTAGATTCAATTCTATATTAACAAAATTAAGTAAAGAGATGAAAAAGAAGATTATATAATTTTTTCAGAAATAACAACAGCCACAGCAATATCATTTTCATGTGATAATGATGCTAGAAATCTGTAATTTTGTGTAGAATTTAAAATCTTTATAGTGGGTTTAGAACCTGAATATAACGTTTCTATTTCTGAGAAAGAAATTTTTTTATTAATGGATTTTAGTAACGCCTCTTTTAGAGCAAATTTTCCTGCAAATTTTTCATAATAATTTGAAAATTTTAAACAATACTCAATTTCTTGTTTAGAAAATATCTTTTTGTAAAAACTTTCATTTTGTTCAAAAGATTTATTCTTGAATTTTTCTACACTTGAAATATCAATTCCAATACCAAAATTTTCAATCATCTCTAACAATTATTCTCCCTTCTCCACAAAGAAGGAGCTGATTTTTCTTATTAGTTATCTTTGATTCAATTTTAATTATTTTTGTTGATTCACTCTTGTCATTTACTATACTTGAAACAGTAATTTTATCTCCAATGAAACATGGATTGTGAAATTCTAATGTTTGTGTAGAATATAATGCATATTTTCCTGGAAGATACATTCCAACCATTCTTGATAAAAATGATGAGAGTAACATTCCGTGAACAATTTTACGTCCAAATTTTGTGGTTTTGGCAAATTCTTCGTTCGTATGAATTGGACTAAAATCTCCAGAAATTTTGGCAAAATCATCAACTAAAGACTGCGTAATAGTGATATTGAATTCTTTGGTTAAACCTATCTCAATTTGATCAAATGTTAATTCAGAAAAATTCTTAGACATTAAGAAACATTATGATTTTTTAGATGTCGTTTGATGTCTGCTACACTTTTCACATCAGTGATTTCTGATATTGTAAATTTAATTTTAAAATGATTTTCAAGTTCATCTACTAAAATCAGTCCATTAAATGAATCCCAGGATTCAATACTTTCCGGACTTGATTGATCATTTACATCAGATTCATTAATTGAGAATACCTTAGCAACTATTGAATAAACATCATCAATCATTCAGTTTCAACCTTCAAGTGTTTTGGTAATTTTATTTCGTTATTTAATTTATAGATCCAATAATCACCATCATTTTTGAAACCAAAATCAGGTAGGAAATTTTCTGCAGGTTTATTTTTTTGCGTTGGTATGAAATTTGCACGTATTTCTTCTACATTATTTTTCTTTGCTTCAATAAGAATTTCAGAAAGAATTCCATTCTCAACACCTCGACCCATAACTCTACAACTTAAAAGAAATGTATCAATATACCATACTTTTTCCTGTTTATTGATAATGTATACGCCAGTAATCCCATTATCTCCAAATTTATCTAAAACTTGAGCACATCCAACAAGAAATTTCTTATTATTTGTAAAATTTTTAATTTCCTCTTCTTGATATCTCTTAGTTGTTAAGTTAAATTGATTTGTTTTCAAGGTAAGTTGAGAAATCCGTGGAATTAAGAAATCTGTTGATTTTTTCATTTTTATTTTTATATCTAATTGTTCAAGAAAATCATCTAGATTTGATACAGATTCTTCAAAATCTTTTCTTTCACGTTGTTCTGAATACATTTGTCCTCTTTTGATATCTTCAGAAGTTCTTTGTAGAACACTAAAGTCATTAAGATCCTTTAGAATAGATGAAAATTGTGAAGGATCATCAGGTAATTCAATAGTCAGTACTTCAGGAAATTCTTGTTTTATACGTTCTCGATTTAATTTATCATTATCAAAAAATACAATACTTTCTAGTCCAATATTTATCTCATTAGCAATTTGTTTTAAATTTTCTGCTTTATCATTCCAATTGATTTTGATATTAGCAAAATTTTTTTCTCTTAGAATCATATTAGGATGTTCTTTAATCACTTGTAATGCATCATCAAGATTATTTTTGCTATTAATAGCTAGAATTATTCCTTGGTTCCAAAGGGATAATAATTCTTTTTGAAAATCTACAAATGCCTTTCCGTTAGACGAGTGACCTAATTCAATTCCATCAAAACCATCTTCACCAACTACACCTCCCCATAAAGTATTATCCAAATCTAAAACAATACATTTTCGATTTGTTCCAGTCGTTGCTTTAATGTAACTCATTAGTTCATAAGCAAAATTCGGTATAAAATTTAGAGAAATTTGTATATCACCAACATGAAATTGTCTGTAATCAAAAATATTTTTTTCACCATATTTTGAAATAAACTGATTAAAATCATAGACATATATCGATGTATGTGTTTTTGCAATGTCACGAAGTGATTTATTTAATTCCTCAATCATTTCATGAAATCCAAAATTAGATTTACTTTCAATAATACCATTTGAGGAATAAAATGGAATGTTAAAATTACTAATTATTAATTTGGATTTTAGATTTTTTTCAAAACATTGTATTAAATTTTTAATATGTGTAATTTTTTCTTTTACTAATGACTTTCTTTGATCATCAGACATATCATATGGAAAATAGAAATTTTCCCCAAGTAGATTTCTAACATCCATTATCAAGAATGTTAGATCCGGGGAGAATTGATAATATTCACTCTTCGGGTCAAGGAGTTCTTGATTGTGTTGGTTATACCCACCTACATATGATGAATATCCGACTCCAAGTTCAGAGCATTTCACATGTAAAATCTCATTTAAACCATTAAGAGTGAAACTAGATAATATTGCAACTTTGAGTTTTTTATTAAATTTTAGATCATCTATATTTTTAGACAGAGATATGTATTCTGAAAGTGTTTTTTCCAATTTTCTATATTAAAAATGATTGTTTCAACAATAAATATTATGTATGAATACTACTATTTTTTATCAGTAAGCTTTAGATTTTGAAAAATTGCGTTAATCATGATTAGTATGAATAATGATGAAAATGATACTTTTCCAATTAATGAAAAAGAAGTAATGGATTACTATGGATATTCAGGTAGTTTTGGAAGATTTAAAATGAAAATAAAATTTCTAAAAGGATGGATTTTACACTCCTTAGCATATTCTTCACCATTATCAAATTTTACGATTGCAATGCAAAGAAATAGAGGAGTTAAAATTGGAAAAAATTGTCATTTTAATCCTTATGTCTTAATTGATTTGATTTATCCAAAGATGGTTGAGATTGGTGATAATGTCACACTTGGTTCAAATTCAATGATTTTCGCACATAGTAATCCATCAGCAAATCTTTTTTTAAAACAAGGAGAGTTTCCTAGGAAAGTCTCTAAGGTCATAATAAAATCAGGTGCGGTTATTAATCCAGGGGCTATAATTATAGCTGGAGTAACAATTGGTGAAAATTCAATTATTTCACCAAGAAGTGTTGTAACACAAGACATACCAG
>MDTE01115644.1_pt1 | contig 21001 bp, 19 predicted proteins | sample 811231 | NCBI WGS metagenome assembly MDTE01 (sample SAMN05326651, study PRJNA326480) | marine metagenome | isolation source: seawater | place: Indian Ocean: Red Sea | collected 2010
AAGAAAACAGAAACTTTTACAACAGCTGCGGATAATCAGGGTAGTGTGGACATACATGTTTTACAGGGCGAAAGGCCTATGTCTGCGGATAATAAATCAATTGGGAGATTTATTCTGGATGGGATACTCCCTGCTCCAAGAGGAATTCCACAGGTTGAAGTCACTTTTGATATAGATGCTAATTCTATTCTGAGTGTATCAGCGCAAGACAAGGGGACTGGCAAAGAGCAAAAAATAGTCATCCAGGCTAGTTCTGGTTTGTCTGATGAAGAAATAGAGAAAATGAAAGAAGATGCCAAAGCTAACGAAGAAGAGGATGCTAGAAAGCGCGTAGAGATTCAGACTCGTAACGAGGCGGAGTCGTTAGTATACAGTACTGAAAAACTTATTGAAGATAACGCGGATAAAGTTCCAGAAGACCTAAAATCAGATGTAGAAGGAAAAATAGTCGTCCTTAAAACAGCAATAGAGTCTAATGATGTTGCTCAAATGCAGACTGCTATGGGTGAATTGAGTACTGCAATGCAACAGATAGGTCAGGCTGTATATTCACAAGGTGGGGCAGCAGATTCTGATGTGCCATCGGATGGACAATCGGATCCAGGAGATGACACAGTAGAAGGTGAATTTAGAGAAGTCTAGGTAACCTACAAAACTGCCATTTACATTAGTGTGTTGTCATCTGATATAATTGGGATAGGCGCACCTAATCTTATCTGGCAGATAGTGGGTTTTGGAGAGTGATGATGAGCGCACAACCGGAAAGTACCGAACAGGAAGTAATTAGCACGGTGAATGATTACACAATCGACGGAGTCGAGCAACATCTAAGTCCGTTGCAATATCATTACCTGACCTTGTTGCAAAGACTGATATCTACTAAGAACAGTTATCAAACAGATCCTGAGTTAGAATCTTGGATGATGGATGCAATAAAAAAATCAGTATATTCTAGTCTTCGTGATTGTATTGAAGGTAACGTAGGTGACGTCGCAAAGGTTATGCTGCAAGAGGATGTTCAGGTAAATTAAATACATGTGCTAAAGGTAATAGACTATAAAATTAATTAGGGCGAGTGTATATCACTCGCCCTAATTAATTTTATAGGTAGGAAAACAATTCTTTTTTATATACTCAATACTCGTCTCAGCCGTATTATTCACCATATCCCTAATGTCATCAGTTAAGTCGATCTGAATTGTATCCCTCAACAAATTTAGGTTATGTCTTTCTGCGAAAGACTTGGGTATTTTATTTGGCAAATCTATCCCGATCATGTTGCCAAATGCTAAAGACCAACATCTTGCCACTGCTAATACGTCGTATCCTCCCCCGCCTAATGCTAGCAATGGTACATTAAACCCAATGATGTGTTGTACTATTTTTTCATATCCGTCTGAGGTGATATTCAGGTGGGTTAATGGGTCTGAGTGATAGGTATCTATTCCTAGCTGAGCTACTATGACATCTGGTTTGAATGCTTGGACGATCGGTATTACGGCTTGTTCAAATGTCCGCACGTAAACAGCATCATTAGTGTATGGGGATAAGGGCAAGTTGATCGAATATCCGTCCGCATTGTCTGAGCCTGTTTCGTTGCTGAATCCTGTGCCAGGAAAAAGATATTCCCCTGATTCGTGTATTGAAATAGTTAAGACGTTGTTATTGGTGTAGAAAGCTTTCTGAACGCCGTCCCCATGATGGGCGTCGACGTCTATGTACGCTACTCTTTTTCCTTGATCAGTTAGATATTTAATAGCAATAGCGGGATCGTTAAAGATGCAGAAACCAGATGCGTAAGATCTCATTGCGTGATGTAAGCCTCCTGCTATGTTGAAGGCAATATCAACACTTCCGGAATTTATCAATTCAGCTGCTATCAACGACGCTCCAGTGCTTAGAGTAGCAGCTTCATACATACCCTTATAAACTGGGTTATCTCCACCGACACTGAATCCATATTCGTCAGTCATGAATTCCGAGGTTCTTCTACTCAAGCTCTGCACAGCTGCAATGTAATCTTGGCTGTGTATCAGTGATAACTCTTCTTTGGAGGCATTCCGAGGACATACTAATCTGACTGCAGATTCATTGAACACACCGTAGCTATTTAGTAAGTCGTAAGTATGTTGCAACCGAATTGGTCTCATTGGGTGGGTGTTACTGAGAACGTGCTGAGATAATATGCCGTTGTATAAGAATGCTGTTTTACGCATAGCTGCTTTTTATTTTACCTGTAGATTACAATCTAAATTTCCGTAATACTCTCTAGAAACTATTTATATTACAAACTTAATGAGTGGTCTATAGCCGAGTTTGGCTATGCTATACTCAGCCTAGAGTCGAGAAATATTATGCTAAGGAGAAAAATTGTCTACAGTATCGGGAATTGTCCTTGCAGGAGGGGAAAGTAGACGTCTGGGTAGGGACAAGGCATTGGAAATCATCGACGGTCAACATCTTATCGCGAGGGTCATAGACCGAATGCGAAAAGTATGTGATGAAGTATTAGTGGTAGTATCAAATGTTTCGAGATACCCGGCACAGACTATACCAACAGATGTAGAAACGGTATTAGATAAATATCCAGGCAAAGGTTCTTTGGGTGGAATCTATTCAGGGCTCATGTCTACAACAATGGAGTATGGACTAGTAGTAGCATGCGATATGCCATTCTTAAATTTGACTCTATTACAAAAGATAATAAATATGGGTAGCACCTTTGATATATGCGTACCAGTCTTGTCTGGCCGGCCTGAGCCTACGCATGCATTGTATTCAAAGAAGTGTCTTCCACATATGAGATGTCAGCTAGATATCAATGATCTCAAAATAACGAATTTTTTCTCCAAAGTCACCGTTAATTATATCGATGAGGCGATTGTAAAAACGATAGACCCTGACTTGCTCAGCTTTTTTAATATTAATTATCAGTCTGATTTAGATCGGGCGCTAGGTATTGTGAAGGCACAGAATTGAATCTTGAGAAATTACCTATGGTATCAGTAACTGTTGAAGTATATGGGACATTGAGACTTAGAACTAAACGAAAGTATATTTATGTGGAAATTCCTGAAGTCAGTGATAGGAAAGATCTTGCATTTGCGTTATCAAAAGTTTGTCCTGATCTTGTTGGTATTGCTATAAATAGCGACGCTACTGATTTTAACGATACGTACTCCATCAATTTGAATGGGCTAACATTCTTGGATAATGATAGCTTCCGTGTAATGAGTGGGGATTCGATCATACTCCTATCCAATCAGGCAGGAGGGTAAAAATGTACGGCTATCACGGTAAAGTTCTGGTAGTCGATCTATCGAGTGAATCTTCCTGGTGGGATTATATTCCTGAGGATGTATACCGGAAATATTTGGGAGGTATTGGACTTGGTACGTACCTGCTATACAAATATTGTCCACCTAACGCTAATCCATTATCTGAAAATAACCCACTCATATTTGCTACAAGTCCTTTTGTCGGGAGTAGGTTTACAACAACAAGTAAGTTTGCGGTATTGGCGAAGTCACCTTTGACGGGTTTTATCGGAGATTCTTTGTCATCTAGTCATTTTGCAGATGCTCTGAAAAATGCTTGCGGAGATGCTCTTATCCTATTAAATAGCGCGCAAAACTTTACACTTTTACATGTAGACAACGGGAATCCAGTATTTATAGATGCCTCTGATCTAGTTGGGTTAAGTACATTTGACACGGAGAAATCTGTTAAGAGCTTGCTCGGAAATGCTGTCAGAGTAGCTTCTATTGGTCCAGCAGGTGAGAATCAGGTTTTGTATTCTAGTATAGCCAATGATGGCGGACGCCAGGCAGGAAGGTGTGGCTTGGGGGCCGTCATGGGTTGCAAGAATATTAAGGCTTTAGCAATAAATGGTGATATCGAGACTCAGATATATGATCTCGAAGGAGTTGAACGTTACAGGCGAAAGATATCTGCTAAGAGCCTCGGGGAAGGGACTGATAAATATAGAAATATAGGCACGATGGCAAATGTTTCTTTATTTAATCGCTTCGGTATATTGCCAACAAAGAACTTTCAAAAAGCCACTTTCGAAAATGCAGATAAGATCAGCGGAGAGGAATTGGTTGAACGGCATTTTGAGAAGAATTCATATTGTTCAAATTGTACTATTGGATGTGAAAAACTTCTTGCGACTACTGACAACGGCAAGAAAAGTATCGGGCGTATGGAATATGAGAGTTTATTCGCGTTTGGGCCACTCTGCAATATAGAGGAACCTAATACTATAATCCGTGCGGCAAGATTATGTGATGAATTGGGCATGGATACTGTAAGTTGCGGTGCTACGATAGCGTGGGCTATGGAGTGTGACGAAAATGGCATTTCTATAGGTGATCAGTCTGACGATATGAAGCTTAGCTTTTCTGACTCTCAGGATTTGCTGAAAACGATATCTATGATAGGGCATCGGGAAGGGATCGGAGATTTACTCGCTTTGGGGAGCAAACGTGCCTCTGAAATAGTTGGCGGAGGATCTGATCACTGGGCGATGCATGTTAAAGGCCTAGAAATACCAGGCTACGAACCACGATCTCTAAAAACAATGGCACTAGGATTTGCGACAACCCCACGTGGAGCGTGTCATAATCGGTCCTCTGGATACGAAGCAGATTTGTCGGGAACAGTAGATAGGTTTAGAGCAGATGATAGTAGATCAGAGGTAGCAGTGGCTAGCGAAGATTTTACAGCTGTCTTGGATTCACTAATTTGGTGTAAATTTCTGCGCAAAGCCTTTGATGACTTTTACGCGGACTCTGCTCAGGCCTACGAATTGATTACAGGATTTGATATCACTCCGGATGAATTAAGATTGTGTGGGGAGAGAATAAATAATGCAAAAAAGATGTTTAACATTCGTGAAGGTTGGTGCCGTTCTGACGATACGCTTCCACATAGGATATTGAATGAACCTCTTCCTGATGGAGTAATGCCCGGGGTCTCATTGAGTCGAGAGGAACTCGACGCAATGGTCGAAGATTACTACGTTTCTCGTGGTTGGACTCATGATGGATTAATACCGTTTTCAAAGATATGCGAGCTCGGTCTAGATGAATTGTTGGTAAATTGAAGTTTGCTGATCATATATGGCAGTGGTGATCATATTGGAACGTAAAGAATTAAGGTCAATTTTAACGTCAAGTTTCCCCCGTGAAAAAACTTATTTATTGCCCGTTCTTCATTATATTCAGGACGAATTTGATTTCATACCTGAGTGGGCCCTCCAAATAGTTAGTTGGCACTTGAGGGTTCCGGCTAGTGAAGTGTATGGTGCAGCAACGAGTTACTCAGATATAAGGTTTGTCAGTAATGACAATCAAACGGTCAGAGTATGTTCAGGGTTGTCATGCTGGTATATGGGAGGAAAGGGTATATACGATCAGTTATGCTCTGACGTTGGTAACGAGGTATGTGTGGAAGTTACGAACTGTGCATTTACATGTTCTATGGCACCGCTAGTAGAAATAAGCGGACAATGGTTTTCTCGTTCCACAGTACAAAGCGTATTAAACCAGATTCTTAGAAGGTCAGACTAATATGGTGAACTCGATGGTTTCATCTTATGAACGAATGGTTTTTGATGCTGCTACTAGGGTAGAGGAATATAAAAAGGATAGAACTAGGATATTAGTTCAGGTTGGTCAATGTAGTGTTTCTGTAGGAGCGTATTCATTAGCGTATGAGTTGCAGCGCAGTTGGAATGAACCAGGTATTGATATCGTAACAACGGGATGTGATGGTGCGTGTTTCGCGGCGCCGCAAGTGATAGTCCACCATACATCTGGAGATGTCTCTTACTTCCAGAATGTTGATCATGAGAATTTGGAAGTAATCCGGGACTCAGTGCTGAATAACGGACATACCAAGCCTAGTTTTGACCTAGAAAATTTCTTTTCGCCTCAGCATCTCAGCCTGATGTCCGGTATCGGAGAAACAGATCCTAATTCTCTGGATGAATATTTGGCTATCGGGGGTTATAACGGTCTACTGAAAGCTTTATGCGTGACACCGACTGAAGTGATACTAGAAGTATCCCAATCAGGGTTGCTAGGCCGAGGAGGGGCGTATTTTCCTACATCGAGAAAATGGGAGACTGCGCGAAATACGGATTCACTAGAAAGATTTTTAATAGTAAATGCTGAGGAAGGTGAGCCAGGGCTATTCAAAGATAGGCATATATTGGAAGGTATGCCTCATCGATTGTTAGAGGGAGCGTTGATAGCTGCGTATGCTAGTGGATGTTCCAAGTGTTACGTTTATGTGAATGCTGAAGCTCATTTGTCAGTACAAAGACTTTCTGAAGCTATTAAATCTGCTCAGGATGCTGGTCTGATTGGAAACCATATATTAGGGTCTGACTTTAATTGTACTGTGGAATTGAGGACAGGAGCAGGAGGGTATGTTTGTGGGGAAGAAACTACACTAATCAATACTATGGAAGGCGTTAGAAGAGAACCGAGACTAAAACCACCGTTTCCGGTTGAGGTAGGACTGTTTCAGAAACCAACTGTAATAAATAACGTTGAAACATTAGCAAATGTTCCTGGTATTTTACTCAATGGGGCAGCGAAATTTGCTCAGATAGGCCTTCCAGAAGCCACAGGTACTAAATTATATAGCCTTAGTGGTTCCGTATGCCGTCCGGGTCTTATCGAACTGCCTATGGGTGTCTCACTTAGTCAGATTGTAATCGATGTTGGAGGTGGAAGCCTTCCGGGGCGATCAGCTAAGCTATTGGCAGTTGGAGGGCCTTCCAGTGGAGTGTTGCCTATTTCAGAAATTGATACTCAAATGAAACCTGGATGGTTGCACAAGAGCGGTGTGGTGATGGGTGGAGGAGGAGTGATTGTGTTGGATGAAGCAGTCCCGGTACAGGATGTGGTTAGATCTCTTGCTCAGTACAATGCTTCAGAGTCTTGTGGTAAATGTACACCGTGTCGTGAAGGCACGCCTAGGGTGGTTGAAAAGTTATCGGGATTAGCCGACGACGATGATTCTATCCACATAATTCGTGATTTAGAGCTACTGTCTGATATTTTGGCTGGAGCTTCCTTGTGTGGATTAGGGCAGATGGCAGGAAATATAGTAAAAAGTGGTCTCTATTTCTTTAAAGATGAATTAACTGGGCGCAATGAGAATGTGTGAAGATCGTTCGCAATGGAACAGATAAATAATAAAGAGGTTAATATTATCGGAATGATTGGCGTTGCAAGAGAGGCGTCAATTAATTCTGGAGCCAGTTTAAGCGTTTTTGGCGGAGGTATAAATCCAGGTGGTGAAGTATTGCCTGGAATAGACCCTGACTATATAGCAGAATTTGCTGAAACTCATGAGAAGTCCGGTTTTGATATGGTTTTAACAGGATATTCTTCCACTACTCCGGATGGGTTTGAAGTTGCAGGATTCGCCGCATCCAAAACTGAAAAGTTGGGTTATTTGATCGCTCATAGACCTGGTTTTATTGCACCTACATTGGCCGCCAGAAAAATCGCTACACTTGATCAACTTACGAAGGGTAGGATAGCCGTACATATTATATCTGGTGGTAGTGATATAGAGCAGAAACAGGATGGTGACTGGTTGGACCATGATTCTCGTTACAGGCGTACTGACGAATATATTTCAGTGCTTAAAGATATCTGGTCGGGAGTAGAACCATTAGACCGTGCAGGGGAATTTTATTCGTACACAGGTGCGATGAGCACGGTTTCTTGCTATCAACAACCTCGTGTACCCTTGTTTTTTGGAGGAGCGTCCTCGGTCGCTCTAGAAATCGGGAGTAGACAGGCCGATTTCTATGCTTTTCTTGGCGAACCTCTAGAGGTTATTAAACAACGGATAATTGATATCAGAAAACGTGCTAGGCAGCACAACAACGATATCAGATTCAGCATATCCTTTCGGCCAATAATAGGAAATACTGAATCTGAAGCATGGCAGAAGGCACATGACATATTGAATAAGGTTAAGATCGCAACCCAGGGAAGAATAGCACCAGGTCAATCTGCACGCGCGCAGTCAATGTTATCACAGAGGTTAGTTGACTTTGCAACGGAAAAAGATATATATGATCAGCGATTATGGATGCCTATCGCTTATGCTAGTGGTGGGTCCGGAAATACAACCTGTCTGGTAGGTACTGCAAATCAAGTAGTAGATTCGCTATTGGAATACTATAAAGCCGGATGCACCGCTTTTATACTGAGAGGATTCGATCCTCTTGTTGATGCACTCGAATATGGAAAAGACTTAATTCCTTTGTTACGTGAGCAGGTAGCTGCTGTTAACAAATTAAAATCATAAGTAAGTGATTTAATATATGACAATACATTTAATGCTCGATGGTCAGAAAGTTAGTATAAAGGAAGGACAATCAGTACTGGATGTTATCAACGTGTCTGGTACTTTTATCCCTCAATTATGTAAAGATCCCGATATGAAACCGATTGGTGCTTGTCGGACATGCATCGTGGAAATAGATGGTATTCGGGGCATGCCAGCATCGTGTTCAACACCTGCCGTCAACGGTATGGTAGTTTCCACCAACAGCCCTGGTGTCCAACGGATTCGAAAGGGAATATTGGATTTAACTCTTGGTATGGTCGGTGATGGCACAGAATTAGGTTTGCTTCGACAGGCTTGTGACAAGTATGGCTTGTCTTCTGGCACTTGGGTGGCCAGATATAGGGAAGACACTGATACTAGCAATCCTGTTTTTGATATCAGTATGGGCGCTTGCATACTGTGCGCCAGATGCGTTAATGCTTGTCAGGATTCACATCAGTTCATTGGTGCCATAGATCATCTGGGGGCTGGGACAGAAAGTAGGATTGGGACATTTATGGACAAACCTTTAATAGAGTCTATATGTACGACTTGCGGTCAATGTCTTTCCGTATGTCCAACAGGCGCGATACATCCCAAGTCAAGCTTGCCTAGGCAGAGATCTGGCAAAGAAGCATTACCGGTTTTAAATACCGTAGCTTCAACGTGTCCCTATTGTGGTGTGGGCTGCGGAATACAAATATCAACTGATGCGGATGAAAATATCGTTGAGGTTTATGATGATCCAGATAATTTGTCTAGCGTAGGGATGTTGTGTGTTAAGGGCAGGTTCGGTCAGGGATTCGTAACGCACCCCGATAGGTTGAAGGAACCATTAATTCGTCGAGATGGAGTTTTAAAGCAAGCCACATGGGACGACGCTTTAGATTTGATCTCTAGTAAGTTGATTAACTACCGAGGTGATTCGTTCGGAACTCTCTGTTCTGCTAAGGCTACTAATGAAGATGGGTATGTGCAACAAAAGTTCACTCGCCTAGTAATGAAAAGCAATAATATAGATCATTGCACTCGTCTATGCCATTCCCCATCGGTTGAGGCAATGTTGGAGTCTTTAGGCAGTGGAGCGACGAGCAATTCGTACTCTGATTATGAAGATGCACGCTGTTTGGTAGTAATCGGTTGTGATCCAACTTCTAACCATCCTGTTGCGGCATCGAGGATGCGTAGGGCAATAGTCGAACGGGGAGCTAAACTGATTGTCATAAACCCTCGTCGTATAGATATGTGTGATTATGCCGATATTTGGCTTCGGCCTATGCCAGGCACTGACGTCGCATTACTAAACGGCATCGCTAATGTCATCATAAAAGACGGGTTATTGGATAGTCCTTTTGTGATGGATAGGACTGAAGGTTATGATGATTGGTACAAGATTATCGAAGAATATAACCCGAAAAAAGTCGAGGATATTACTGGTATAGCAGAGCAGGATCTGATTGATGCTGCTAGAACGTATGCGAACCCACCTCCGACCCGGTCAGGTCCTGGATTAGAAACAGGAGGTTCCTGCCTAATCTGGGGCATGGGCATTACTCAGCACACTAACGGCACCGCAAACGCTCATGGATTACTCAACCTGGCTTTAGTTTCCGGGCAGATAGGGAAACGTGGGGCTGGCATATCGCCGCTAAGAGGTCAGAATAATGTGCAGGGATGTGGAGATTCAGGTTGTTTGCCCGATAATTTGCCTGGATATCAGGGTTTGCGCCCTGAATCATTGCGAAAGTTTGAAGATGCTTGGGGGGGGAATCTTCCGAGTACGAAAGGACTCGTCGTCACTGAAATGGTCGAATCGATTGGAAAATCCGACGGGATTAAGGCCATGTATATTACTGGTGAAAATCCCCTGCTGAGTGAGCCAGATCTCAATCATGCAGAAAAAATGTTTGCGCAATTAGATTTTCTTGTCGTTCAAGATATTTTTCTTCACGAAACTGCAGCAATAGCTGATGTGGTATTACCGGCTGTTAGTTATGCTGAGAAAGATGGGACATTTACCAATAGTGAGAGAAGGGTACAAAGAATTAGAAAGGCGATCAGTCCACTAGGTAAAGGGAGGGCAGATTGGGAAATAATTTCTGAATTGGCTGTGAGAGTTAGTGAGAAGTTGGGGCTTGGTTTAGAACACCAGTTCCTTTATGAAAACCCAGAGCAAATATTTGCAGAAATGTCTGGCCTAACACCGATAATAGCTGGTATAAACTATCAGCGCATTCAGAAATCTGGTATACAATGGCCATGCCCTGAAGTTGGTCACCCAGGGACGGAATTTTTGTATGAAGAGACATTCCCCAGAGGGGATCGTGCTAAATTCGTGGCTTTTGATCAGGGACCTGTTGCTGCTGAGCGCCCCAATAAACGTTTCCCAATCATGCTTAATACTGGCAGGATACTTTACCACTGGCATGGAGGGACCATTACTCGTAGGGTAGTTAATTTAATGGCTAGAGCCCCAGAATTGCAGGTAGCAGTAAGCCCTGCGGATGCTGAGAAGTACGGCCTGTTGCATGGGGAAAAAATTAAAGTAACTTCAAGACGTGGGGTGCTGACCGGGGTAGCCTTGGTTACTGACAGAATGCGGGACGGAGAAATCTTTATCCCATTTGTTAAGCTGTCTGAATCGGCAGCTAATTTCTTAACTAATTCTGCTTATGATCCCATGTCTAAGATACCTGAGTACAAGGTCTGCGCTGTCAGTATTGAACCCGCATATCAGGGAATATCGGAAACTTCTAGCTAGTCTCCTACTGCAGCTGGGGAACTAATATTGACCTTCTGGGGCCACCATGGATCAGGATATTCAGCCCATAGGTTTTTCACGGCAGGCATCACTTCATTGGCGAACAATGTAGTGTTTTTGAGGGTTAGTTCTTTCGGCATACTGCCTATGTGTAATAAACACATCAAGTGTCCAACTCTGAGCATCTTTGCCGCTTCTACTAATTGTTCACGAACAGTTTCAGGACTGCCAGCAATTACATGCCCCTGCTCAATAAAATCTTTCCATTCTAGTTCTCCTGCTGCTTTCTGAGCTTCTTCACCTATTTGAGGTCGAATCGATTCTCTGATGGAATTCAGCGATCTATAACCAGGAGCTTCAGCATAAGGAGGGTGTATTCGTAACATTTTGCGGTAGAAGTATTTTACATGCTCTGAATATTCTTGTTCTGCAGATCGATCAGTCTCTGATACACACACAAGTTGTAAAAAGCCGAGCCTATGAGGATTGTCATCCAGCCCTCTCTCTGATACGCGGTCCCAGAATCCGTTGACTACTCTTAATCCTCTGAGATAACCAAAATAACTTAGGTAGCAATAGACGTAGTCCCTATCTAATACCCAGTCCCATGTTTCTAGGCTGCCACTTCCCGGTATCCAAACTGGTGGATGGGGTTGCTGAAGTGGACGAGGCCATATGTTTACATAACGGAGCTGATTGTATTTACCATTGAATATAAAGGGTTCACGGTTACTCCATGCTTTCATGATCAGGTCATGAGCTTCAGAGTGTTTTTCTCGTAACGTAATGGGAGTTTGGCCATATGAAAGTGTAGTGTCCATAGATGTTCCGACAGGGAAACCTGCGACTAGACGGCCCTTGCTCATAATATCAAGCATAGCCATCTCTTCGGCCACTCTGACTGGCGGTTGATATAGTGCTAAGCTGTTTCCTAACACGATCAGGGCGCCGTTTGAAGTAGTTCTGGATAGGACTGAAGCAATCAAGTTTGGCGAAGGCATTAATCCATAAGCGTTATTATGGTGTTCGTTGACGCAAACGCCATCGAATCCGACTGTGTCTGCAAATTGGAGCTCTTCCAAGTAGTCATCATAATGATCTTGGCATCTTTCGGGATCAAATAGACTATTGGGAGCATCTACCCATGCACTGCGATAATTATCCTCAAAATCACTAGGAAGACCTTGGTACGGCATAAGGTGGAAGAAACAGACTTTCATATTATTGTATCTCCAATTTGCTAGTTGAGAATCATAGCATACTAATCAATGTCTCTGTAGTTTAGTCTACTCGAGCACAAACCCTTCGTATCCTTTGGCAGCGCATTCGTCTCGTATTGCCCTCATTGCTGGCGCGCTGTCTGGACTGGTTAACAATACTCGGGCTTTTCCGGGTATATTCGCTCCTACATACCAAGAATTTGCCTCTGCTCCTTGTGTACGCAAAATTTTAGCCCCATCTTCATTGACGTGCCTGACCCAAGCATCTTCAGATTCTATGGTTGGGTGGATGCGATTATAATTCTTGTCCTGTACCCAGCGAATGGTTTTTGATACCCAGTCGATCAGTGCTTCCGCTGCTCTTGGAAAATTGCCTACCGAAGCTGAGTTGACTGTAAATAGATTTGGGAATCCCGCGCTAGTCACGCCCATAAACGTGCGAGGGCCGCCTGAAAATTTTTCGCTAAGTATCTCGCCTCCAATACCTTGAATGTTGATTTTATTCAGCGAGCCTGTAACCGCATCATACCCTGTGGCGAATATTAATACATCCAGTTCGTATTCGGATTCTGATGTGAGAACTCCTTTGGAAGTTATCCGTTCTATCGGAGCTGTTTTCACATCCACCAACAATACATTCTCTTGGTTGTACACTTCATAGTATCCGCTTTCACATGGAAGTCTTTTCGATCCAAACATGTGGTCTTTTGGAACCAGCATTTCCGCGATAATCGGATCATAGACACGCTCTCGGATCTTATTGCGCACAAATTCTGCATAGTCTTCATTTGCGGGACCTGGCAACATGACATCATAGAAATTTGCGAGCCATTTAGCAAATCCACCCTGTAGCCACAGCCTTTCGTATTGCTCTCTACGTTCTTCGGCTGAGACATCCATCGCTGATCGCGGATCGAATTTGTGCATAAATGACCCTGCGCTTTCGCTGCACATACGGAATATTTCAGGGTAATTAGCTTTTATTTGCTTCTGAGTTTCAGCGTCAATCGTACTATTTCTTAAAGGTGCACAGAAGTTAGGGGTCCTCTGAAATACTGTTAAATGACCCACTTCTTTTGCTATTTCGGTGATCAGTTGCACGCCGCTAGCGCCTGTTCCAATTACCCCCACTCGCTTCCCGGATAGGTTGATTCCTTCCTTAGGCCATCGGCCTGTGTGGCACCAAGTTCCTTGGAAACTATGGATACCTTCGAAATTTGGTACGTAGCCTGCGGATAATATTCCTACAGCGGTGATCAAGAACTTTCCTTTGGCTTTGTACCCGTCTTCTATTGATATTTCCCATAAATTCTCGTTTTCGTTAAACTTTGCAGAGGATACTCGGGAACTGAGCCGTATGTGCTTACGGAGGTCGAATTTGTCAGCGACGTAGTTCAAATAGCGTTCATTTTCTGGTTGAGCAGAATAATGCTCTTTCCAGTCCCACTCTTGGAGAAGCTCTTCTGAGAAAGAATATCCGTAGGTATAACTCTCGGAATCAAACCGACAACCTGGGTACCTGTTCCAATACCAGGTGCCCCCAACTCCATCACCTTCTTCGAATGATTGGACAGTTAATCCGAGCTCTCGAAGCTTATATATTGCGTATAGCCCGGTAACGCCAGCACCGATGACTATTACATCATAGTAATTCATGTCGGAACTATAATGAGTAGTCGGCTCAGATGATGTTTGTTGAGATGTGCTCATAGGATTCTCCGAGTATATAACTTTGTCTTATCTACCTTTCCAATTAGGCTTCCGTTTTTCTGCAAATGCTAAAGGTCCCTCTTTAGAATCTTCCGTTGTAAGCAATTGGTCATACATATGATAAGTCAGTGAAGATATATCTTGAATAGACATGTTTAAGCTTTTGTATGCTAGTTCTTTAAAATATTGTACTGCAAGCGGAGCATTTTCCGCTATTTGCTGGGCCATAGTAATAGCTTCGGGCATAACCTGGTCAGAAGGTACTACTTTATTCAAGAATCCCATGTCGTACGCTCTCTGGGCTGTGACAGGTTGTGCTGTCATGCATAGCTCTAATACTGCAGATAGCGGAATCATCTTACTTAATATAGTGCCAAACGGTGGTAATAAGCTCCATTTTGTTTCAGTAATACCGAGTTTTGCTTCTTCGGAGGCTATTCTCAGATCACATAACTGAGCTATGGACCAACCTCCGGCTAGCGCGTAACCGTTAACTGCAGCGATTAAAGGTTTCCAAGTTTGGGGCCACATATAAGGGCTGTCTGGATACATGCTGTCTCTAGCTTTCGCCTGCTTCCCTTCAGCATTGTCATTAGCTCTTTCTTTAAGGTCACGTCCTGCACAAAATGCGCGTCCGGAGCCAGTAATAATCCCAACATATGCAGTCGGATCGGCGTCAAATTCTGTGATTGCGTCTGCTAGTTCTTTACGAAGCTGGCGGTTAATGGAATTCAGTGAATCAGGTCTGTTAAGAGTCATGATGACTATATTTTCTTGTTTCTCGTATAAGATTGTTTCCGCCATATAATTTATCTCTCCCTTATTGTTTTAAGCATAATGACCTAGGTACGTTCCACCTATCACGTGTATGTGCCCGTGATTTTGGCTTTGCAAGCCATCATATCCGAAGTTTGAAAGAATACGGAATCCATTGGGAGCGTACATGGCTCCGAGGTTTACAGCGGTTGTTCCCATGCGCTCCATGATTCCACTGGTCCAAAGCTCGATTTGGGTTAGGTGTTGTTTGGGCATCACTAAAAGCATTACTGGGACCCATGTCAACTTGTTGACTATGGCTATGATGTCATTGTCTATATATCTTATTCGTGCCGGCTCCGCCCCATTTATTATTTCGCAAAAAACACAGTATGGTGGTTTGTTCAATGTTGGCACTTCCATATTTTTAAAGATTTATCAAATTACTTCTATTGAAGCGAATATTGTTTTTCCGTTAGTCTCATACAGATATCCAGATTTTTCTGTCGTTCCGTGACCGAGAATTAATAACCAGTTCTCTTCTCGTGCTTTCTTTAGCCAGTATCTTTTTGCATCAAATGTCTGAGTGGGGTATAAGTCGTAACTAGTGATGTACGGTACTGGTATTTGCTGCGGTATCATTAGTATGTCGCCAAGGCATGCTATCTTCTCCCCATCTGACTCAAAATACACCATTTGATGTCCATCTGTATGGCCTCCGGTGTGCCTTACCCAAAGTCTTGAGATGATTTCAGTATCTCCATTTAATAATTCTAACTGGTTTGTTTGGTTTAAGGGCAAGAAATCTTCCTCTATATAGGCGGTACGAGTGCGTTCATTAGTGCAGGTTGCTTCTTGCCAATCTCGTTGCTGGACTAAGTAGGTCGCTTTTGGGAATACCGGGACTAGCTTACCGCCTTCATATGTAGTACAGCCACCCACATGATCGAAATGTAAATGTGTAAGAATGACATAATCTATGTCGTTCGGGTATAAACCATAATATTCAAGATTCTTTACCAGATTCCCCCCGCGCATATGAAATCTGGTTTGAGTGATTTTATTATGTTTGTTGCCGATGCCTGTATCTATTAGAATATTTAAATTGTTGGTCTGAATTAATAAGCAATTTAGAGCGATTTCCACACGATTTAGGCGATCGGGCTTATGAGTTTTGCTCCATATGGCTTTTGGCACTATCCCGAATATGCTTCCGCCATCCATTCGTAAGCTTCCGTCACTTATTATGTGTATGTCAGATCTTCCTATCTTCATGCAAGAGGAGCTTATAAGTACGGTATTATGTTGTCAATTGTATTAATCCACTAGATTTTCTACTATTGTGATATTATGTTTTCGTGAGGGATACGTGTATAGACTAGCAATCATGACGGTGAGTAGTTCAGGCTACACAGGAGACCGTATCGATACAGGTAGCCAAGCTATATCAGAAGTATTATCAGAGCCCGATTATGCGGTAGTGGAATATTGTATTGTGGATGACGATAAAGAGATGATATCCGAACAAATGACAATATGGGCTGATAGATCCGATATAGATATTCTGGTGAGCACAGGCGGAACTGGTCTTGGCCCCCGTGATGTTACTCCGGAGGCGTGTTTATCCATAATAGATAAAGAAGTTCCTGGTCTGGCGGAGAGTATGAGGTCTGAAACTCTCAAATTTACTCCTATGTCGATGTTGAGCCGATCTGTAGCGGGAATAAGGGGTAGCACTTTGATCCTTACTTTGCCAGGAAGTCCGAAAGCAGTTAAACAGACTTTAGAAGTAGTTAAGCCTGTTCTACCTCACGCAATTGAATTACTTAGGTCTGCGAACCTGGAGAATCATCCGAATTAGTCAGTCCTTTCGCGATCAAGTTTTATCTTTGTTGATGAGCATGGAGTATTTAAATGACTGAAGAACCACAAAGCGTTGTGTACTGGCCGAGGGTAAAAGAGATTCTAGATAATATAATGGAACGATGGAAAGAGCGCTGGGAAAGGGAACCGTATCCTGGTATACACGAATATTACTGGGAAACCGCTAAAGATTTGCAGGAGTCTGTTTTGAATGGATATAGATCGATTGAACCGGGCGTAGCAGGTAAAGACACCCACTTGGTCAAGTCGTTGGCTAGAGGATGTGGAACTTTTGGAAAAATGCCGCTTCGGGGTCCATTTGTAAGTAGAGACGAAGTAAATGAGATAATTGTATGGATTGATTCTGGCATGCCTGAAGGCCCTTAACTAATTTAAAATATATTGCATAAGTAAAAAAACTAGAGTCTGTGGATCCACAGACTCTAGTTTTTTTACTTATGCAATATTTACCGGTGTACTAGATTAGGACCGGTTCAGTGTTCTTAGTATATATTTGCAGTCTGCCTCTAGTTGAATCTAAGACCACTACCTGCCCATCTGTATTTACTTTCACAGCGGTAGGATGCGAGAAATTCTTATCAAAATCGCTACTGTGTGTTATAGCGAGTTGGCGTTGTCTTATCATATCTGGATTGGATATCATTTTATCTTTGCCCCACTGGGATAACATATGATCCCCAGTTAGCTGAGTTATGAACCGTCCATCGGGAGCTAAGACTTGTATCCTGTCGTTCAACCAGTCAGACACGTAAATGTCGCCATCTTTATCTACGGACACACTGTTAGGACGATTAAACTGTCCTACGGCAGTTCCTGGTGTTCCGAATGTAGCCTGCCATTCCCCTGACTGATCAAATTGTTGAATCCGGTCGTTTCTCCAGTCAGTTACGTATATATTTCCTGAGCTGTCCAGTCCAATTCCCCAAGGCATATTAAATTGTCCTGACCCATCTCCTGATTCGCCAAAGCTGCTTTCGAATTGGCCATCTAGACTAAATTTTTGCACCCTGTTGTTTCTGCTGTCAGACACGTAGATACTACTACCTGAAATAGCGAGACCGGCGGGACCGTCTAATTGTCCTTGTGCCGATCCTTGTTCACCCCATTTGCTAACAAATTCGCCATTACTATCGAACACTGTTATTCGATTGAGCCATTCATCGGAGATGTAAATGTTCTCGTCCTTATCTAAAGCGATTGACGAAGGCCAGATAAACTGACCGTCTCCTTCACCGTAAGAACCAAACTCAGTGACGTATTCTTCGTTTAATGTGCAGACGGTTACTCTAACACCGTCTGGACGATTTTCATAAGCCCGATTAATTACGTAAACGATGTCATCGGCGCCCAATGCCATGTCTACAGGATTTCGAAATCCTGTACCTGCAAACTCGTTTCTTCCAACTGAATGACTGTAAGAAAATGTTCTGTCGGTGAGACCAAATAAATGGGTGCTCATTATTGTTACCTCTTATTCTATTTGTATGGCAGAGCGAGATGTTGATCCTTTCTCACTTGGCCAATCGGTGTGCCGTTTTCTGTTTATAAGAAGTTGACTTTAGTAAAGTTTCCAGCTATCGGAACTGGATCTATATGAAGCCAGTCTTCGAGTATAGTGCTGTAGACCTCACGGAAATCCATATTGTGCTCTAAGTTTCCACCTTCGATCAATTTATCCTGATCCAATGATGGGTAGTCACCGTAGAAACCACCTTTAACGTGTTCCCCGATAGCGAATGCTACGCTTGCAGCACCATGATCTGTCCCTGATCCATTGTCACCCACACGACGACCGAATTCTGAGAACATAAGCAACGTTACATTATCCATTGCGTCATGTCCTCGTAGATCATCAATGAAAGTTTCAACATTTGCTGATACGTCTGTCCATAATCCCGAATGTGCTTGAGCTTGACTAGCATGAGTATCGAAGCCGTTGTACGGAGAGGTGGTATAGAGCACCCTTGTCCCGAAACCAGCTAGATGAGTCTGGGCAATATTTTTCATGTATTGTCCAACCGCGGTTGCAGAATATTCGACGTTTGAACTGTACATTCCTGGTGCGGTAGCTAAGATATCTGCCCCTTTTAGCGCATCAGTACCTGTTCGTCTAATGTAATCCAATGCGTATCCACTACCAATCGTGGGACTGTACATTCGTCCAAATACATCTAATGCTTCTGTTCGTTGGTCTTCTCCTTGAATTCCTGTGAGCAATCCGTATGTCTCAAGGTCACCCACTGAAGCCACTGGAACACCTTCCTTAGCAAGGGCTCTGGGTAGACCTCTTCCGAAGTTAACACCAGTAAGCACGTTTTCTGAGCTTGGATCTAACTCTTTAATTGCTTGGCCTAACCAACCCTCATTGCCGATTTTGTCGGGTTCGCAGGTGTGCCAAATATCCATGGATCGGAAGTGGGAGTAGCTAGGATTGGGGTAACCGATACCTAGGAAGATGGCCATTTTACCTTCTTCCCAAAATCTAATTAATGGTCCCATGCTAGGGTGGAATCCATAGCCTGTCTCTTTTCCTGTTGCTGGGTCCTTTAGAGGGATAATCTGTTCTTCAGGAATCCCTAGATTTGGACGAAAATCTCTATACAAACCATTATTAAATGGGATGACGGTATTTAGCCCGTCATTTCCGCCGGATAGAGAAAGTACCGCTAATACGTTGTCTTTTTTATTAGAGACCATTACTACCTCCGTTAATTTCTTGTCTAATTTTTAACCAAACTGGTATTCAGATGTCGCGGCTATCATTTGTAGCATTTCTCCAGAGCGACGGACGAAATCTTGCTGCTCTGTGTCTGATTTATGTGTTAAATCGCCTTCGCGTTCTGCATGAGAGACTAGTTCTCCGTAAGTCTCGTCAGTTACCTGAAGCTGTCCGACTAGGTCTAGACATCCATCCACGAATTGTTTAGGAGAGATTGTTTCTCCTTCTGACATTAGGCGGTCGACAATACCTTTTACGCCAGGCAGATTTGTTTGACCTAGATAGTCCGACGCAAAATTAATTCGTTCTACTAAGGTCCCACTGTCGATCCATTCGTGACCTGTATGCCATCCCTCAACTGTTGGTGGGTTCATTAAATCCATACCCATGTACTTAGGCTCTTGGGATATCTCGAACAGGCCCGGCTTTATATCTTGGTGGTCACCTACTAGTCGAAGTGTGCTCACAACCATTTCTGCTGGGTTTTTGACCTTGGTATAGCGAGCATTTTTGAATGATTCTGAATTGAATAACACTCGAAGCATGGCCGTTATATCGTAATTTGATTCGAAATACGCAGCCTCTAGTGCTTCTATTAGTTCGGGATCTTTGGGGGGTGTTTGCCTCCAAGAAGGTACGGGAACTTCGTCTGCCACGAAATAGTTGTACAGGTGTCTTGCTACGAATCTTGCCGTGGCGGGCTGACCGCATACCATGTCAAGGATATCTTCGCCATTCCAATTACCTGTTTGGCCTAGAAATGTCTTGTCAGATTCATCGTGGTCAGCCGGGTCAAATCTGAATTCCCAAGCACTTCTTCCGTATGGGAAAGGAGGATATGATGGGGCGATGTTCCACCCTGTGAACGCTCGAGCACATGCCTTTACATCGTCTTCACTGTAATTGAATTCTTCATCTTTTCCGACACCCATCGAGAACAATTCCAATAGCTCTCTGCCGTAGTTCTCATTGACTGCGGTTTTGTGACTTTCTGAGTTGTCGAGATAATAGATCATTCCGGGGCTTGTTGAAAGCAGCATTAGTAGGTCTCGGAAGTTACCCATGCCGTTCTCTCTGAACATCTTGATCATTAATCCCATTTCTTGTCCGCTATCTATTTTGCTATGGCCTGCACAGAAAATCATGTGCCAGAATAAGGCCACTTTTTCTTGCAGCTGCCTAGGGTTGTTGATCATGTAGTACATCCATTGCTGCACATTGGTTTCTATGGCGGCTGGTTCGTTGTAAGCGGGCTGGTACCTGAATAGTAGATCTTCTTCAATGCCTGGATGATCGTTTGGATTCAATAATTCCTCAACTGTGGATTCGTATCCTTGAGCTGCTCGTGATTCTACTTCGGCTCTACTAGCACCAAATCCAGCGCGGCGTAGCAAATGTGTCATTAACGCGATGTCATTGTTAGCCATATGCTCCTCCTAACTTTAAGCCTATTTATAATGTTTACTGTGAGCAATTTCAACTCTACTGCGTAGTTGAAATCAAACACTACTTTAGTAGTGATTATAAGGTGAGAATAGGTTATTGCAGACAGAACTCATTGTCAATATTTTTTCCTGTTTTTATACGAAT
>MDTE01127671.1_pt1 | contig 21001 bp, 10 predicted proteins | sample 811231 | NCBI WGS metagenome assembly MDTE01 (sample SAMN05326651, study PRJNA326480) | marine metagenome | isolation source: seawater | place: Indian Ocean: Red Sea | collected 2010
CCCGCCCGCACTCGTGACGTAGATCCAACCTATTTGCGGCTTCTCGGGCCGAATCAGTGGCCATCCGATCAACTGGTGCCAGGTTTCAAAGCATCTGTACAGACGTGGGTTGAACAAGCGAGCGCGCTGGCGTCCAGCATCATGCGCTTGCTGGCCATGAGCCTCCAACTGCAACCGTTCTATTTTGAAGAGTTGTTTGGCCGGGAGCGAATGTCACTGACCAAGATCATCCGCTATCCGCCGACGCCGCCCGGACACTTTGGCGTCAACGCCCACCACGATGCCGGCTTCCTAACCCTGCTCTCAACCGGCACGACCCCTGGACTGGAAGTTCAGAACGATCAGCGCCAATGGATATCGGTGCCTGTTGTACCGGGCGCGTTGGTACTTAACTTGGGGGAAGTCTTACAGAAGATGAGTGGCAACTACTTCGTGGCGACACCACATCGGGTAGCGACCAGCGCGGAGCGTCAATCGCTGGGTTATTTTCACGGTCCCTCCCTGGAAACCCGTCTGAACGCCTTGCCGCTGGAGCCACGATTAGCCGACAAGGTTGCGGCGAGCCCGCGTCACGCTGGCGCGGGTTTTATGGCACAACGCGATGAGACGGAAGCCGGAGTGGCGGATATGGCCAGTCGGTATCACCCCGACATCTACGGCGACCAGCTATGGAACTACTTTGCCCGTAGCTATCCCGAGAATGTGTCGCGGCACTACCCACCGATCAAGAGCAAAGGTTAAATTGGATCCGAGTTGGAGGTGGGGTACGAGACAAAGAAGCTATCGGCATTGCCCGACGGCATTTCCAGCCCGAATATCGAGAGCGAGAGTCCCTGATCGGTATTTCTCCGGGTTGGGATTTTTGATTGGATGCCCCGCACTCAATTCATATATTGCATCCACCATTTGAAAGGTATGGATAATAGGGATGACACAACCCGCCGACTCGCTATGGACACGGGTCATTTGTAGACAGCCGGGCCGCTATATCGGCTGGCCGACGATCGCACTCAGGTCGACGGGCGAGTTGCTGGCCGTTTTCTCCGGTGACCGCGACCTTCATATTTGTCCGTGGGGCAAAACGCATCTCGTGCGTAGCAGCGACGAGGGCGAGACCTGGAGCACGCCCGAAGTTATCCGCGATTCGCCGCTCGACGACCGCGACACCGGTATCGTCGAGACCAAACAAGGCACCTTGCTGGTCAGCTGGTTTACGTCTGTCGCATTCGAAAAAAATGCCGATTATCATCAGCATGCCGCCACGCTTAGTCGCGAAACGCGAGAGCGCTGGCTGGGAAACTGGGTGCAGCGTTCCGAGGATGGCGGGAAGACCTGGGGCGAGCCCATTCGCGTCAACGCTTCTGCACCGCATGGTCCGATTCAGCTGCGCGACGGCAGACTGCTCTATCTGGGTGTGGGATCACTCGACGGCGAACGCACCATTGTCGCCGAAGAATCTGTGGACGACGGTCGTTCGTGGAGCGTCATCGGCACCGTCTCCCACCCACCGGAGACCGCTCATCGCGGGCTGGGAGAACCTCATTTGGTGGAGTCTGTCGATGGGAAGCTCATCGGACTCTTCCGCGTGGGCGGCGATGATATGGAGAATCGATTCCTCTATCAATCCGAAAGCAATGACGGTGGACACACCTGGACGCCGGCGCAAGTGACTCCGATGCTCGGTTTTCCACCGCACCTGACCCTTTTGCACGACGGCCGCCTGCTGGTCGTTTACGGACGTCGGCTCCATCCCTTCGGGGAGCGAGCCTGTCTCAGTCGCGACGGCGGGCATACCTGGGATCCAGAGACCGAACGCGTGCTCCAGGCTGCACCGAATGACGACCTCGGATATCCGGCATCGGTGCAGTTGGCAGACGGTTCGGTGCTGACGATCTACTATCAGGTCGATCCGGCGCATAAGGGCCAGACCTGCCTGATGGCCACTCGGTGGCGCCTCTGATATATCTCTGCAATTAGTGAGAGTGAATACACTACACCCGACATTTTTATAAGGAGATCATACGAAATGAAACCTGTGCGTTTGGGGTTTATCGGCCTCGGCCTCATCCCCACCTCTGCCCACTTGCCCGGTTTGGCTCCGCTGGTCGAGAGCGGCGATGTCGTTTTGCAGGCGTTTTGCGACGTCGATGAAGAAACGCTGCAAAAACAGGCTGCCGCGTTCAAGCCAAGGACGACCTACGGCAACCATCGCGAGATGCTGGAAAAGGAAGAGCTCGACGCCATCTATTTCTGCGTCCCGCCGACCTTTCACACCGACGAGTTGGAGATGGCCGCCGACAAGGGGCTGGCCGTCTTCATCGAAAAACCCGTGACTCTCGATATGTCGAAGGCCGTCGCGAACAACGCCATCGTCGAGAAGGCTGGTATTCTCACCCAGGTCGGCTTTCTCGCCCGCTACGAGCCGGCGGCGCCGGTGGCGCGTGAACTGTTGCACGCGCACACTCTGCGCCACGCCAATCTGCTGGCGATCCGCAACGGCCAGCCCTTGCGCTACTGGACCAGTCGCTACGACCTGTCGGGTGGCTCGTTCGTTGAGAATACGATCCATCGCATCGACCTGTTGCGCTACCTCGTCGATGACGATATCGAGCAGATCTCTGCCTTCTATATGCCGCGGCAGCCCGGTGAAGGTCCCGAGCCGATGAACCTGCCGCATGTCTACAATGTCAACTACCGTTTCGCCAGTGGCATCACAGCCAACGCCACCACCTCGAGGGTGCAGTACGAGTCGGGCATCGGGAAAAACGATATGTACCTCATCAGCGATGAGCACCTGCTCGAGTACCACCCCGACCGGCTCGTTGAGAACGGCAAGGTGGTTTGGGAGACCGACGAGAAAGTCAACGGTTTCGCCCGCCAGGCCGAGGCCTTCATTCGCGCTGTGCAGACCGACGATCACGACGTGATGCGCAGCTCCTATGCCGATGCCTTGAACAGCCTGGCTGCTGTGCTCGGTGCCAATCTGTCTGCAGAAAACGGCGGCCAGGTCGTGGATGCCGCCGATCTGGTCAGCGGCCGCGTCAACTACGTGCCCGAGGAATTCCCGCTAGAGGCCTAGCCGTCGACTGAATTCGGGTGGCCGAATAACTCGCGGTGTATCGATCCGGAAACGATACACCGCGATCGGTGGTTTGTCGCCCAAAATGGGTCCAAATTTAGGGAGGGGGACCAGAGGCTCGTTGAGTTATTGTTTCGCCCAAATCGAAGTGAGATAACCCTCTTGAGCAAGTTGGTTATCTCATTATCAGACGAATAGGAAGTTGTTGGTTTTACCCGTGAAGTAGTCGATGATGAGCCAGAAGCCAAGGGTTAGCATCTGACCAGCGATCAGCCCGAGAAAAAACCCCTGGCTGCGTTGGTAGAATTTGACGCTGCCGTAGCGGAGGACGATGACCTTGATGAGCCAGGCGACAAATACGCTGGTAATGGTGTGGGCCATCAAGTCCACGGCCGAGATCGGAAAGCCGACGGGATGTAAAGGCCACCAGGGCAGGCGCTGGCGTGCCCAGTATAGCAGAGCCATGATGCCGCTACCGCCGAAGAAAAAGCCGATACCTGGCCAGTAGATGCCGGCAGGCGCTAGATTGCGCACGGCGTTGTCGTAGGTTTTCGCTGGTCCGAGGTTGAAGAAGTGGATGTCGAGGTTGACGCCGCCGTAGTGGTAGGCGACGTGGAAGATCATCCAGAATGAGCCCAGGGTTCCGATCAGCAGGGCCAGGATGAGAGCTAGGAAGACCAGTCTTCGGCTGTGTGCATCCATGTCTTCGATCAGCTTCAGGGCGTTCGTGCAGGTCGCCATGGCGAACGAGCGGACCTCGCCTGCCCAGATATAGGCCATGGCTATGTTGAATACGCCGGTAGGACCGATCAGGGATGAGCCGAGACCCATAATGGCGAAGTCGGGGGCGTTGACCGGCGCTCGCAGCATCGCCAATCCGGCTTCGGCAATGATCCGGGTGATGCCGATAAAGATCATCATGGCCAGAATGATGAAGAAGAATGAGACCCAGAGCGGTGTGCCCATAATCCACAGCCATAGGGTCATGACCGCGATTCCTCCGAGGGCACCGATCACAGCGCCGCGATAGGAGAGGATCTCGTCTTGGTCATCGACGTCAGGGGCGCGTCCTAAAGCCTTGAACCAAACTGACTTCAAATGTTCGCGAGCGGTCCATAGAACCATCCCGACTAGTACCAAGAGAGCGCCTAAGCCCTCATAGCCGACCAGAGGTGAGTCGAACACGCCGTGGACGTGTACCTGCTCCGATTTGATCCCAGCCAGCGCCAGGCCGTCCTTCTGGAGCCTGCCGAGCAGGTAGAACACCCACAGGCTGCCCGATATCCTCGTGTCGATAAAGTAGGTGAAGCCGGTCAGGGCGAAGTTGATTTTGCCGGCCAGGTATGGTATCGGCAGACTCAAAGTTACGGAGGGAACGGAAGGATAGTAGCTCGACAGCGCTTGCACGCTGCCGACGATGAACGGAATGGCCATGCCGATCAATACCGATGGCCGCTTGAAGAAATCGTTCACCAACTTGTTCTCGTCCTCGCCGCGGATCATGGCCAGACCGACCTGGGCGATCGGATAGCTCAGCCGCTCCCGCTCCATCCACTGGCGCCGCAGGATCACCGCGATCGAAATCATACAGACGTACAGTGCCAGTAGGAAGACGGCCCACCACATCAATGGTTCGCCCCAGGCGCCGTAGGGAATGCTCTGGCCGGGTTCGGAAATACCCTCGTAAAACAGGACGTTTTTGGCCCCGTCGTCGACCAGGATATTGCGCTCGGGAAAGTGGGGGAAGAGCTTTTCCCGCCACTGATTCTCTGGTGAAGCGTAGTAGAAGATGGCGGTTAGCGTGGGTAGAAAGACTTCGGTCAGGCCCATCGTGCACACGGCCGAAACCATCGCCAGCATGGCGTACACCATAATCAACTCGGCCCGATTGAGGGCCAGGCTGCGGCCGGACCAGACCAGCGGCACATTGCCGATGGCGCAGAGCAGCGCGAAGGAGGAAAAGACCAGCCCGGGCGAATGCGCATCTATATCGTCCCAAGGCCAGTAGGCGTAGAGCCAGGCAGCTCCCACAGTCAGAGCTAAGGCGAGAGCTGCGTTCCTGCTGCGGGCGGCCACTTTGAAGGCCAGATTGAGAACTCCGATCAGGACGACGAAGACGAAAATGGCCCCCGGGGTACTGACGTCGGCGGACACATAAGCGCCCTTGATGATCATATTGGTGTAGGGAGCACTGGCAGCGAGGAAAAAACTCAAACAGCTTCCTACGAAGAATCCCCGCCATGTCAGGCGATGGCGCGATTCGAGAAGGGACTCGGAACGCGCGTGCAAATGCTGGCGATAGGTCGAGGGAATTTCTTTCACGCGAGGGGCTTCAATCGATGAGAGTAGAGACTGCGTTGATACGTATCCATTTCTTGCTAATCAGTAGATGAAGGACTTTTCTATCCGTTGTCGATCTTGTCGTAAGGTTCCGCGATGTCGCGCGATCGTATCATTCGTCTTCCAGGACCAGAGCTCTTAGGGTCTCTTCGTGGATCTTGACTTGGGGCTGGTATCGGTTCCGCACTTCACCCAGAAATTGGAAAAAGGCCGCATCGCGTTTTTGCCGCAGGACGATGGCCCGTGCGCGAGTCGCGACTTTGGCGAAGGGTTTGGGGCCGTCCCCGAGCGTGGATTCGATGATTCGGAACACGGAATAGAAGCGACCTGCTAATGCCCCGTCACCATGGGTGGCGACTTGGTGGCCCGATACGTTCACTGCAATGGGTCCGAGTAAGTCTCCGGGTGCGGCTCCCTCTGCAGCTTCGAAGAGTTCCTGGTGCGTTTCTCTCTGGTACTGATGGAGATGGAATCTCCCGCTGTCTGGGATGGTCCTGCGCCGCAGGGTGTGCTCCAGTGCGAGAATCCGCAGATCCTCGCCGCGTTCAACCCGCTCTCGCAATTCGATCGCTTCTTCCCGCGTTGTGACCAGAATTTCGTCCAGCGTCAGGTTCTCCTGTGGGACGAAACGCTGCAGATTCTGGTCATAGTAGCGCCGCGCCTCGACTTCGTCTGCCCGGACCTCGCTCGTCACTTTTTTCCTGATGACCACCAGCAGGCGTTCCTCTTCTCTGGCTAGGCGCCAGGCGACCAGCTCCTGCTCGCGGTCGATGCCGGCATTGCGAGCAGCCTGCACGATCAGCGCCTGGGGAATGAGTATGGACTCGGCGAACCAATAGATCTGGGCCCGTACATCTCCCGAGAAATTTCGGTAGTTATCCCGGGCTGAGTCGATGAGATCCCCAACCGTGATCGCACCGCCGTCGAACTCGTAGAGTGCGGTGTTGCGCTCGACCTCGGAGAACGCGTGTCCTCCATCTTCCAGACGCTCGGTGAGAAAATCCATATTGTCTTCGCGGAGACGCAGATTGAGGCTTTGCTTCAGTTGCTGGCCAAGTTCTACGGATAGAGCACTGGCCTTCTGCCGGTGGAGCTCGATCCGTACCAGATTACGCACCTTGTTTAAGGGGACATGCTCCTCGTCCATGACTTTAAATACGCCGTAGGTACCATTCGACAGGGGTACGGGTTCGGAAATCTCCCCCTTCTTGAGCGGAAAGACCTTTACCTGCATGATGGGCTCGGGCATCTGGTCTTTGGTGGCGGGGGACCCGGTAAAACGGCCGCCCCGTTCCGCAGTCGGACGGTGGATCGAGCGCTGTCGCGCCAACTCTTCAAAGTCGGTGCCGTTTTGCAAGAGGCGCACAATCTCCTCGGCCTCATCCTTACTCTTGACCTCGATCTTGCCCCCGATGATCGCGCGGTTTCGTTCGGTTTTCAGGTAGTGATCGTAGATTTCCCGCTCTTCGAGCGAGATTTTCGCGTCTATTTCCCGGGATAAGAATACGTTGATCAGTTTCTTGGTCCATGCGCGCTTCAGCTTGCGGCGCATTTCGGGTTCTTGGTCCCATCCTTGTGCAGCTGCTTCTCGGATGAGGACTTCCTTGTCGATCAAGGCCTGCAGATGTTGACGCCGCCCTTCGAGGCCCGCCTCTTTGGACTTCAGGTTCTCTGCCAGGCGCTCTTCGTAGCGGAGTAGTTGCTGGGCGCGAATGAGGCTATCGCCTACTTCGGCCAATACCGGGCTTTCTTCCTCTGTCCCGCAACTCGAGAGGAAGATGCCCAACGCCAAAGCCAGTGGCGCTGCTGCAAGTTTCACTGTTGTCATTCTCTCAATCCGGCATATACGGTAAAATAAGACAGGCCGTTTGTTTCCGACCGGTCTTTCCGGTCGAATGAATCGATGTTCCGGCGGTCCACTCGCATACCGATGGTTGCCATCAGCCGGTAGCCCACATAACTGGTGGCATTGCTCAGTTGCAGTGCGATGGACAGCTCGTTGAAATCACCGGTGGGATCGCCCCGGTTCAGGCCGATCACCGGGTCGTCTTCAAACGCCACCTCTTGCTGCGCGAAATCGCGGAAGATCACCTGTTCTAGGCCAACGATCACCCGGCTATGTTCCAGCACTGGGATGTCCAGCCGCAGGGAGGCCATCCCGGCCCACTCCTTGCGCTCGACCACCCGGTCGTTGAGCAGCCACTCCGTGTTGAATGGGGTATCGTCCATGAACAGTTCGTGCTTGAGGCACGGGCGCAGCTGTATTCCGTCGCCTAGGTCATATAGCCCATCCACCTTATTGATCAAACCGAAGCGCCGGGTGTGCTGCGGGATCTTCCGGCCCTGCCGATCCGCGGTGAATTCCTCCCGCTGTCGCAGCACCTCGTAGACCAGCTTATTCTCAGCGTTGATACCGGTATTGTCCAGGTGCTTGAAGCCCAGCGACAGCTTGTTGACCCAGGTGTCTTGCATGCCCAGCGGATCCGGAATCGGGGTCATGCCCCCGTCCTTGAACCTTCCGTGTAGCCATTGGACCAGGTCGTCGGCGATATGGTCCTCGACCCGCTTCGACATATTGTAAACCGTGAACTTGCCCAAGCCGGGATAGCTGCGCTCGAACGCGAAAAGGGCATAGGTGCTGACGCTGGTCTCGCCGCTCGAGGGGCGGCGAACCCGCAGGTGGCCTGCGGTGATCTTGGCGCCCGGTATGATCTGCGCCCCGCCGTAGGCATTGAAGCCGCGGCGGTCACGCTGATATGGGTAGTCGGGTTCATTATCGTTTTCAAAGCGATCCCCCCAGCCGTTGTTGTTCATGTCGATGCCGAAGAGATACTCGGGTCGGTCTACGCCGTAGCGCAGGAAGGGCTCGGCGTAATCGGGCACGCTATTGGGCCGCACCCGGGTGTTGTTCTGGTTGAAGTCGGAGATAAAATCGTTGTTCTCGTCGAAGCCGGGAAAAACCGCCTCGTCTGCAAACCCCTCGAAGCCGCGCAAGATGCCGGTGCCCAGTTCCTCTGCCGTTCGTCCGTCGTCGAATATGCGCTTCTGGTCGTTCTTGCGGTCGTTGTCGTCGTTGTCGTCGACCAGGTCGTAGAGGTAACGGGAATTGGCCTGCGGTGTGTCTGCGTAGTTGACCCGGCCCGCCGTGTCCAAAAATCGCATGGTGGTCGAATATTCGGCGTCCATGCCGAAGGCCTCGCCGAAGAAGAAGTACGGGTAGAAATCCCTGGATACGTTGACCATCCACGCTTCGGCCGAGGGGTTTCCCTCGATGCCTGATGAGGTGGTGTGGCCGGTCTGGCTCATATCGGGATATTTGCGGAACTGGTGGTTCATGTTGAACTCGCCGTAGAGCCTAAATCCGACCCAATCGTCGGCTTCGACCGTAAAACCGAGGACCTGGGTGGCGGTGGGCAATCCGTAATCGAAGGTCACAGAGGTCTGGTTGGAATGGTCTTTTACATTGCCCGGGGCCCGCGCCACCGTTCGGAATACCGGGCGCGGTTCGAAGAGGGCGTTGTCGGTCTGCTGGTCGGAAGTGACTTCGACCTTGTAGTCGTTGCTGAGGACCATCCGGAAGCGGACCTTGCTGATATTGTTGACTACATCGGCCAGGGGCACCGCCGTTTCCAGGTCGTCGAGGACCGAGGGGTCCGGGTCCATCAGTATGTAGTCCAGCCGGATCTGCCCCAGTTCGCCGGCGCCTTCGGCTACCAGGAAGCCGTCCCGGGGGACCCCCCCCGAAACCCGCGGTTCGAAGCCGATCTGGCTGCCTACCAGCACTGTGTCCAGTTCACCTATCCGGGTCGTAACTTCGATCTCGTGGGCGAAGAGGGTGGGACCGCCCGCGCCGTCGTCGGGAGAATCGTCGCTGATCCGCACGGTGATCCGGTTGATCCGCGCGCCCGACTGGTGCGAGCTCAGCCTGCCTTTAAACGGATTCCCATCGAAGGGGTTGGTCGAACTCCGTCCGTTGTGCACGTTGATGAAGGTGCCGCCGATTCGCGCGAATTTGGCCGCGTTCCACACTGCACGGAGCCCGAAGAGCGAGGTGAATTCGTCGATAAAACTGGCCTCTGGTTCGACCAGCGGGACATTGACCCTGGACATCAGAGCTGTGGCCGAGCCGTGATCCGACATATAGTCGAACTGGATCCCGTTGAAGGCCGTCTTGCGAAAGGTCATCGGCGTCAGGGTGGTGGTGATTTCGTCGCCGATGCTCACTCGGAAGTGGTGCTGTCCCTTGGAGTCGGCGGAGAGCACCAGAGAGCTGAAAAGGTTCTTGTAACGAGCGGTCTCGTGGAGCAGGTTCCCGTCCGAGGTTCGAGGTTGGCTCTGCTGCCAATCGTAGATTAGCCAACCCCGGGTCAGGAGTCTGCCGTAGAGATCGTAGTAATTGTCTCCCTCCTGATTGGTGGCCAGATAGCGCAAGTAGCGCTCGCGGGCGTAGTTATCCCCTCCATCCCAGTGCCAGCGATAGTGGTCGGCGGCCTCTTGCGGCACGTACCATTTCTTGAGCGAAGGGATGAAGGTATCCACATTCAGGCTGGGGGGCGCCGAATAGTAGACCGCCTGGCCGCTCTCGCGAAGGCCCAGGCGGTTGCCGTAGTCCGCTTGGGGCGAGCCAGGCCCAACGCTCAATGCCATCGCGATTCCGACGAGGATGGGGATTCGGGCTCCGGACCACCCTACGCGCGTTGCGGAGAGATTGGCCATCAGAGTCCGGCGTATACGGTGATGAAGGTGGTGCTCAATTCGCGGCTCCGGTCTTCAAGTACTGAATTGCCCTGGTCGCTGGCGGTGATGAACTCGTCCCAGACCTTGGTGTATTTGATGCCGAACTTGGTGGTCAGGACATAGCCCTGGTATTCCCCGACATTGGACCACTGGGCGGCCAAGACCAGGCTGCGGAAGTCGCCGGTAGCTCCCACCCGGTTGGTGACGAGCGCCTCCTTCTCGTCCAGCACCAGGTCCGCGACGCGGAGGTATTCGAGCCCGGCTTCTATCGCTGACGCTCGCAGCATGGGATGTCGCAAAAGCAGGATCCCCGTCCCCGTCCACTCCTTGCGCTCGTCGCCGTCGAGGATGAACGGCGTTTGGTTCAGATACTCGCTCTTGACTTTGGGTTGGATCTCCAGACCGCCGACGCGGTGGATATAATCCGCTTTGTTGATGATCCCGAAGAAATGGGTGCGCTGTTCCAGCACGGGACCGACGCCCTGCGCGAAGGCGTCGCCCTGCTGGGCGTAGAGGTCGTATTTGATCTTGGTCAGCGTCTGCAACTCGCCGCCCGGGCGGTAGTTCAGTTGCAGGTAGGTCGAGTTGACCCAGGTATCGCGGGCCGGGAGCACGTCTTCGACCCGGACCAGGTTGCCAGCGGCGAGACCGAGGTAGGGGGTCATCGCGCGACGTTCGTCGGGTATGGTGTCTTTGCTGCGCTTGAGCATATTGTAGACCCGCACCTCACCGAACCGGGGGTGGTCGTGCGCAAAGGAGACCAGCCCGTAGGTGGTGTGGTTTTTGCGCGCGGAAGACAAGGAGCGGACCCGCATCCGCCCCAGCGTAAATTTGAGGTCTGGTGTTGCGAAAGCGCCGCCGTAAATATTGTACCCCCGCTGGTCCTTCTTGTAGGGATAGTCGGCCAGATCATCGTTTTCGAAGCGGTCGACCCAGTTGTTGTTGTTGAGGTCGATGCCGAAGAGGAACTCGGGCCGGTCCGAATGATAGCGGAAGAAGGGCTCTTCGTAGTCGGGGATGCGATTGGACAGGATGTTGCTGTCGTTCTGGTTGAAATCCGACACGAAATCGTTGTTCTCGTCCCAGCCCGGCACCACATTGGCATCGCCGGAGCCCTGCTGAAACCGGGACCAGTCGGGAAAGCGGTCCTGGTCGTCGTTGTCCTCGACGAACTCGTAGAGGTGCCGGGTCGGATGGTCGTAGAGGATGTCCCCTTCTCGGTCTGCCAGGTACGCGGTGGTGCCGTAGTCGGGATCCAGGCTGAAGGCCTCGCCGAAGGCGAAGAACGGATGGGCGATTTTCGACACGTTGACCATCCAGGCCTCCGCCCTCCTGGAAAAACTGGATGAAGCGCGGCCCGACTGGGCCAGACCGGGGCTGGGGAACTGGTGGTAGGACCGGCTGAGGTTGAGTTCGGCATAGGCGTCAAAGCCCATCACGTCTTTGACGTCTACGGTGAATCCATAGACCATATTCGCCGTGGGCAAGCCGTATTCGAAGACGATCCGGGTCTGGTTGGAATTGTCCGGGACATTGCCCGCGGCCCGGGCTACTTCGAACAGCGCCGGCGCGAGTTCGTCGATATCCTCGCTGCTGAGCGGCAGGTTGGGCGTGGGGCGCAGTCCGGTCTGGCGGTCGGACCATACCTCGATGCGGTAGTCGTTGGCGACCACCAGATCAAAGGTGATCTTGGTGATGGCGCTCGGGCGCGGTCCTATATAGGCAATGTCGCCGAGGTCATAACTGATGACGATCTTCTCGTCCCCGTCCGCGCTCTGGAAGCCCTCGTGGCGAAATCCGCCGCTGACTACGGGCCACGCGGCCGGGTCGCTGACCATCGCCCGCTGGCGGATCTCCTCCCGTCGCCCGGTGGCCGGATCCTCGGTGGTAATGATGATCTCGTGCGAGAACAGGGCTGCGCCGGCGACGCCGTCCTCCGGTGAATCATCGCTCAGGACGAGGGCTAGGCCGCGGACTGGGACCGCGCCCTGGTTGGCGGCCAGTGTGCCTTTGAGCGGGTTGTGCGCGAAGGCGTCCTCGAAGGTCGTGGTGTTGTGGGCGTTGACCATGGTCGCTCCCACTTCCACGAAGTCCCCGACCTGGGCGACGAACCGTCCCCCCATCAAGTTGGTGGCATTGGTCGTGGTCACCGGCTCGTTCCTCGGCGTGGTATTGGAGACCGGCAAGCTGACCCGCGAAAAGAGCATCGTGCCGCGGTATTTGTCCGCGGCGAAGTCCATCTGTACGCCGTTGAAGGTGGGCTTGGAGAAGGTCAGTGGCGTCAACGTCGTTCTGATCCGGTTCCCAGCCGTTATGGCATAGTGGAACTGGCCTTTGGAATCCGAACTCACCAGGACGCTGTTGAACCAGCCGGCGAACCTGGGATCCTTGTAGAGCGAGGAACCGAACTGCCCGGGTTGGCCCTGGTTCCAGTCGTAGACCAGCCACCCCCGGGTCAGGTAGTTGCCGTAGAGATCGTAAAAGGGGTCGCCCTCGTGGCTGGTACTTATATAGCGCTGGTACGGTTGGCGGGCGTAGTTGGAATATTCCCACTGCCGCCAGCCGTACAGCTCGTACAGCTCTTGTGGCACGTACCATTTCTTGAGGGTCGGATCCAGGGCGTCGTAGATGACTCCGGGCCCCCGGGGTTCATAGGTTATTTCCTCCCCTCGCCGTTGTCCGAGAAGCCGGTTGGCGGACTGGCCACACACTTCGGATGCCTGCATCGCGGCGATGAGTACGAGCGTGCCCAGTGCTATTGCCGTCCCGCCGGTAGTAAACATAGAGAAACCCTTTCTCTGAGAAATCCCCATATCCGTTTCAGTATGCTAGTTCGACCACGGTGGCAGTCTTGGCGGCGCCGACGGCGCTGTGCACGTCTACGTGGGCGAGATAGATCCCGGGTGGCAGGAGTTCTCCGCTGCCGTTGGTCCCGTCCCATGGAATCGACCAGTGACCACCTCCCTGTGCGCCGGTGAAGAGTCGCCGAACCAAGTGGCCGCCCAGGTTGAAGACCTTCACCTCAACGGGCACTGGTTTGATCACCCGTGACAGATTGTAGGAGATGTGGACTTGGTCATTGATCCCGTCTCCATTGGGGCTGAAGGGTCGCGGTGCGGCTTCGGTGTCGATCAAAACGTCGTTGCCCGCAAGGGGCACGTCCACCGAGAGTACCCGCGCATCCACCGTTCCGGTTGGAGGGAAGGTGGCGTCCTCCGGCCCGAGATCGGCTGCGTTTCCGGCGAGAATTTTCTGACCGGTAACCCCGCTTTCGGTATGGCCAGCCCACCCGGTAAAGGTCGTCCCGTACCTGAGGACGCGGCAGCGGAACCCAATCCTGAGGACGGTAGCCCGGTCGGCTTCCAGGTCGCTCTCCATGATGGCCGGGAAGCGCACCCGGAAACGCCGTTCCTCCACCGCTTCGATGCCGAACTCGGCGGCCGGGTCGGTGGGTAGTGCCGACGGACTCAGATCCTGAGCAGAAAAATCCACCGTTTCGGTGCGACCATCGTGGAAGAGGACCTGGATCGACTCGATCGCTTCGACCCGGACCGGTGTGGCGATCTCGAAGGTGTCGAAGCCGCTGTCCTGACCGGGCCGTATCCGGGTTGGCATGACTGCATAGGTGAATGTTTGTGGAACGCCGAGTTCGACCTTTCGAGGATAGATTTCTCCGATGATCCGCTCGGCCGCCGGCGGAAATACCGTGAAGGCCAGTTGTTCGACCCCGGTAGCTGATTCTAGATCCTGGCTTGCTAGTTCGATCCGGACCTGGAAGTAGCGCCGCGGGGCTGGTGTAGTGATCACTGCCCCCAGTCGCTCGTCGTTGAGGTTGTCCCGCGTAATGCCGTTGGTGCCTTCTCGTCCATAAGGGGCCGACCACGGTGTCCAGGCGTCCAGGTCGGCCCGAATTTCGCCGCGTCGTTTCAGGCCGTGATAGTCGTCCAGGGTCAGCGCTATGCGGTTTTTCTCCGCCAGCGGCAGCGCCCGGTAGATTCGCAGCGCATTGAGCGGGTCCAGCGTATCCAGATCGACCTCTTGGTCCTCGGTCGTGGTGGCCAGTGCACCTTGCTTCCAGGGGACATTTATTGCACCGTCGATCCCGGGGCGGGTGAATTCCAGAGGTGTATCGTCATGCCCGGCGCGCGTTGAAATCCGGGCCTGCGCCAGCCCTTGGGGGCCCAGGCTTTCCTCAATCCACCGGATCGTACCCCAAACGCCCCATTCGGATCCCAGGTCGTAGACATTGGAGATGTACTGGGCTTCGGGTACGAATCCCGTCCCGAATACTCGAAACTCGGCGATTTCGAAGCCGATGGCCGTTTGCGATCTCAGCCGCAAGAAGCGCAGGTACTGGGGGGGTATGCGCAGGTCGACTACGGGTTGGTCGTTTTGCAACTCCAGCTTGAAGCTGGTCAGTACTGGTCTGCCGGATTCGTCTGTGGAATTATCGCCGCCGTCGTTGACCAGTAATTCGTAGGCACGCAAATAATCGTTTTGGAACGGAAAGTCGGGCGTCTCAAAACCCGGAGCATTACGGGGAAAGAACTGGACTCGATTCACCCCGAAGCGCGCGCCCAGGTCAATGTCGATCATGGCCCCGAAGGCGAGAACCGGAGGTCCCCCCACTTCGCTCTTTCGAGTGAAAGCCGTTTCGAGGTTGCCGTCCACCATCTGGAGCAGTTCCTCAGCGAGGCCGCTCGTCAGGAGGTTCGGCGAACTCAGAGCCGCCGCACTCGAGATATTCGTTGTGGAGTCGGCTCTTTGGGGGAAAATCCAGTTCGGTTTTCCGGGAACGCCAAAGTCCACCACGTCGCCCGGGGTATTGGTGTACTCGGCCTCGTCTAGGCTGATCTGCACTGCGGCTCGGATTTGCCCGCCGCCGCTGTCCCAGGGGCGGCCGTTGGTGCCGCCCAATACACGGCTCTCAGCAGCTAGGTTCTGGGCTACCAGACCGAATGCTAAGAGCAAGCCTATTTTGATCCGCTGCATTCTCGTTCGATAGTCTCTGGTGTCAATACGCTACGTGGATTACGCGGTGAGCCGTGCGGTTTGGTATGGCCGCGTCCGCATCGACCTCGATCACCAAGAGGTAGATGCCGGGTGGCACTAATTGGTCGCTCTGGTCGCGTCCGGACCAGCGGACCGCATAGGATCCGCTCGCCAGGGGGCGCTCTTCCTCCCACAGACGGACCAGGTCGCCGTTCAGATCGTAGAGCCGGGTCTTTACCGCGCGCTGTCCGGTGAGTCGAAACACTGAGAACTCAAAGCGCGTTTCGTCGTTGACCCCATCTCCGTTCGGGGTTAGGATCGGGGTGCTGACCGTTAATGGGCCCATTACCCGCCAGTCTTCCACCGGTCCCCGCAATAGCATTCCCTGACTCGAGGCCAGGTCGGTCGCATCGCCGGGATCCACTCGTTGCCAGCGATTGGCACCGGACGAATTTCCCAACTCGGCCTGTAGGATAGCACCAGGGCGGAACAGGGTTGTGGTGAATCGGACCTCTATCAGGTCGACCTCAGGGCCCACCGCCGAATCCAGGCGCACCCACAGCGAATCCGGTCCGGTCGCCACCTGCTCCAGGTCGATCGGTGCCAGTTCGGTCACCGGACCGGTGGCCCACTGGGAGGCCTGCCCCAGGCGCATGAGTTGAAGGTCCAGGTTCACCCCGGGGGAGTAGAGGCGAATCTGATCCATTCCCGGACCGTTCTGTAGGAACCGGGCCTTGATGAACAGGGACAGAGTGTCAATGACGCCCAACTCGGGTATCAAGGCCGGGTCTAGTTCACCACGGACCTGCCGAGCCAGAGGATCGAGGAAGTTCAGCCGGATCGATCGCAGGGAAGCCGCCTGGTACGGATCACTGGTCGTCAACCAGGCTTGAAGCATGAGGTGTGCGCGTGGACTCGGCGAGGTGATGGGGCTTCCCGAGAGTTCGTAGTCCTCGCTCCAATCGCTCCAGTCGCTTCCTGGGATCTGCTCAGTTGCGATATCGATTTCTTTTTTGGCGAATTTGTTCAGTTTGTTGTAGGCATTTTCGCTGATCTCGGTGCCGTCCGCCTTGAAGTAGCGGAGGATATCGGCGAGCTGGTTGCCGGTGCGGCTGCGCAGCGCAATCGAGGTTCCGGGGGGCGTGTCGCCCTCCCACTCTACCGAACTCAGCGTCTGGGCGCCGTCCAGCGTAATCAAGGGGGAGGTCAGCCAAACGCGGGGCTGGTAGCCCTCGCCGTAGAACTGCATTTCCCGCGTGTCGGAATTTCTTTCGCCGGGAGATCCATAGGGGATGCTGATATAGCGGGCGACGGCGGCCTCGAACACATTGGCATGGAATTCCATACGGTCCCCGCCCCCGAGCCCCCGGCTGGTCCAGGCCAGAGTTCCCTCGGGCGTCAAGCCGCCGTCCGAGGTCTTGATTTCGTACTGGGCGAAAGGCTTTAGATTGCTCGCGTTGTGGAAGTACATCTGCACTCGATCCACCCAGAAAAAGGATCCCAGATCGAAAAAGAACGAGCGCTGCGCCGGCTCCTTGACGGTGGCTATCACCGTCGTTTCAAAGAGGCCGTCCACCATGTTGGTGACGGCGGTGGTATCGAGTTCTATCTTCTTCGCTCCCCCCCCGCGATCCGTCATCCCCAGGGCGATATTCTCGCCTATCGTTCGCACTTCCATCTCGGCCAGGCGCGGACGCTCGCGGCGAAAGTAGCGGACCTCGCCGCGCAAGGCCGGGTCGGTCGCCTCGTAGAGCTCGGGTTCGACCCGGATGCTGCCGTCGGCCACCTTCTTATAGTAGTCCACCGTCCCCTGGCGGGTCGGCCCCAGGGCCTCGTATTCCTCGCGCGATATTTCGGCGCCCCGCACCGAATCGCTTTCCGTTACGACGAGTTGGACAAAACGGATCTGGTCGCCCCGCCAGTGCGGATCGGGGGCTTCTCCCGACGGTTTCAGCTCGATGTCGAAGACGCGCTGGTTCTTGTTGGCGCCCGGACTGGCGTAGGCGACGACGTAGCGCTTGACTTCCTTCAGGCCCTGGTCGGGTAGGTCGCCGTCCGAGGTCAGCAGGGTGTACTGCAGGAAGGGATCTCCCAGATCCTCGTCGACGAAGGTCAGCAGGATGCGGGTGGCGGTCACCACCCGCCCCAGATCCAGCTCGAACCACCAGTCTCGCAGCGGCTGGCTCGTGGCTGGCTGCCAGTAGGTGGTCGGATCCCCGTCGAGGAGGTTGGCCACCCCGGCCGCGTTGCTACCGGCCCGCACCGCATCCATTAAATCGACGGCCGCGGCCTCGACGCCCTTGGGCGGATTCCGCCGCAAGTGCTGGACAAGGTCCTGGGTCGCGTCGATATCCTTGGCCACAAAGTGCGGTCGGGCCATGCCCGCGCTGCGGTCCCACTCCACTGTACCGACCGGGAAATTCCAGGTTTCCAGATGGCGGCTCTCCACGGCGATTTGGTTGCCGCGGATGACATATCCCTGGCCCCAGGTGGGACTGCCGCACAGGCTTAACAAAGCCAGCGCCGCACCGATCCTGCCGCTCATGTTGCCATATTTTTTCATTTGGGCATGCCTTTGGACAGTGCCTCAATACGCCACCGCGATCAGGCGGGTCCCGCTGTCGCGGCCCCCTTCGCGATCGACTGCGACTCGGCAGATGTAGAAGCCCGGTGACACCAGCCGGCCGCTGCCGTCCCGCCCATCCCAGGGCTGGATATACTGACCCGATTGGTCCCGGCCCAGGTACACCTGCCGCACCAGCCGGCCCGACAGATCCCGCACCTCCACCTCCACCCGCCGGTTCTCGGTCAACTTCAGCAGATCGTACTGTATCGCCACCGCGTCGTTAATATCGTCGCCATTGGGTGTAAACGCGGCCGGTGTGACCTGCAGTCCCCCCAGGATCGACGTGCCCAGCGACAGCGTCTCGACCGAGAGTCGGTTGCCGTCCAGTGCGCTGGTCGCGTCGCCGGCCCGCACCGGTTGCCAGACCTCCTCAGGCGCCTGGTTGTCGAAGACGCGTCCCTGGAAGGTCGCCGCGTAGCGATACACCTCGCCCCGCAGCCGGACCTGCAGCAACTCGCCGCTTTGATCTACCCCCAGCCGCGGGAAGCGCAACACCACTCGGTCTCCGGTGCGTAGACTGTCGACCTCCGTGAAGTCCACCGCCGCACCCGCTACTTCAACCCCCGCCACCTCCGCCAGCCGTCCGCCCGGAAAGCGCAACTCCAGACTGTCGAAACCCCGATCCTGCGGCAACAAGGTGGACCGCACCGCGTAGGTGAACTCGGTCGGCCTTGAAACCTCGGCCTGCCACGGATCCACCTCCCCCACCAGATCGGTCGCCGCCGGTGGCGACGATACTGCGAATTCGAGGAAATCCACCTGACCCCCGTCGAGAAAATCGCTGGCGAAGTCAATGGAAAATTGCACGTAGCTGCGCGGCTGCGGAGCCACCATCGGTGCCCCCAGGCTGTCGGCAAACGCATACGGCGCCGACCACAGGTCCCAATTTGCCGCATCGTGACTGATGCTGCCCTGCTCTTTCGTGTTGAGCTTGTTGTACTGCGCCCGGGTCAGCAGCGACCCGTCCGCCCCGAACGGCACTTCCTCGTTGGCCCGGAAGGTCCGCCGCCAGTAGCGGAATGGATCGGGGTCGTCGCCGCCATGGCTGCGGATCGACACCCGGGCCGACGGGTCTTGCCGGCCCGACCAGCGCACCCAGCCCAGCGTGGAGGGGGAGTCCAGCGGAATGGTATTCGAGGTATAACTGGCGATCGGCACGAAGCCCTCGGCAAACACCTCCATCTCCGCGATTTCCCACGCCTGCCGCTGGAAAGGGTCCAGCCACAGCGCCAACTGCCGCACCGGCGTCCGGTCCAGGCGGATCTCCACTACCGGGCTCTTGTTCTCCGTGATCTCCGCCACCAGGTCGAAGTCGAGCCCGGTGCCGGTGAGTTTGCGCTGGAAGGCTAAATGGGACCGGTTCGACGCGCCCCCGTGGGGCAGGCCGCTGCCGGTGGCGATGGCGATATGTTCGATGAAGTTCGTGGAACCGGGACGCGGCGATACCCGCACCCGGTTCACCGGGAACAGGCCGCCCAGATCGAAATACAGGGTGAATCCGGTGATACCGCCACCCGGGCTGTAATCCGACAGCGACGCGTTGTGCTCCAGGAAGAAGGTGGTGAAATCCCCATCCGCGACCACATCCAGATCCGGATCGTGGCCATAGCCCACGTAGCGCTCGGTCCGTAGGAAGCCGCCCCGTTCCACCACCGTGGCCAGGATGCTCTCATCGCTATCGTAGTAAAAAGGCGCCAGCGCTCCGTCCAGGTCCACGCTGTCAAAGGCGCCGGCCCGAGCGGGGTCCACGTCGGCCCAACTCAACTGCTCGAACTCGGCGCGGCCATCAGCTACCTCGGGGGGCAGGGGGAAGTGCGCGTAGTTCGAGCCGCCCAGTCGGTAGATCTTCAGCGCGTCCGCGGCTCCCCCCGGCCACGCGCTGGGCACGAGGCACAAGAGCAGGAATGTCCATCGCGCTTTTGCCAAGCTGTCACCCTCTTGTCGTGTGTAGGTCCAACTCGCGCACACTGCTGAGTTGAAGCTGAGAGAAGGGGGGATGTGAACTCACATCCCCCCTTCTCATCCAAGACGGCCCGCGCTGTGGATGCGGACCTTTACAGCGGATCTGCTCGCCTCCGGCTACTCCCCGAACGCGGCCTTGATGCGGCCCCAGCTCTCGGCCTCGACAGCCGTGGCGTTATCCTCCATCGGGGCCAGCAGGAAGTCGGTGGATACCGACGCGGTCGACCAGACAGTTCCCTCGCCGTTCAGGACCCACTGACTCCGCGAGTTGTCCACCTCATTGTCGTAGTCGGTGATATCCCAGTTCAGACCGATGATCTGGCCTTCTTGCATGTCGTGCACCTCACTGGCGTCGGGGTCATCCCACTGCAGGTTGTTCCACAAGGTGAGAAACCACTCCGCCTGGCCGGTGACATCCGAGGCGTTGAGCACGGCGGAGTCCGACGAGTAACCATTGGCGGCCCACGGCTCTTCACCCGTCCAGGTAGCCTTGGTCTGCCAGAACCAGGCCCACGCCGTCGCCTCGTTGTTCCCACTCGGTCCGGGATCGATATCCGGGAGGCGGATGTGGATATTCTGGGCGAAGCGCGAGCGATCATCCTCGCCGTCGACCCAGGTGTCTTCGCCGCCGTGGTCGCCGTCGACGTTCATCTCGAAACTCTCGGGCAAGGGGGGCGGATTTCCCGCGCCGAAATCGTAACCGGAGACGTCGCGCCGGCGGAAGTCGTCGAACAACTCGTGGTGCATATACAGACGGTCAGTGCTTGCGCTGTAACCGACGATCACCTTGCTGTTCAGGCTGGACAGGTCCGTCCACAACTCGCCGGACGGGGACGCGTAGACCTCGGGTCCGATCCAGTAGTCTTCGGGAATCATGGCCCAGTCGGACAGATCGCCGTCCATAGTCGGCTCGCCGCCGGGCGGGAACTGGTACGCGAGCAGTACTTGGCCCTCTGGGATATGGCCCCAGGCGGAAAAAGCAAAGCCCACCGTCAAGCATAGTGCGACAACTGCTTTCTTCATAATGCAGCACCTCCATATGTGATTCCTCGACTCCAGTATTTCTGAAGTTGTTGGAATCGAATTGTGGTAAAAAAATGCCATTCGCAGAACCGCTGATCTCTGATGGTTTATCGCCATGATCGGCGTAAAGAGTTTGTTATAAATGACTTTATAACAACTTTGTCTAATGAAATATTTTGAAAACTAAGATGTTTTATTGCCTTAACGCAAGAGTAAAATTGGGGTATTTACCCCCCCCCCCC
>MDTE01182169.1_pt1 | contig 21000 bp, 19 predicted proteins | sample 811231 | NCBI WGS metagenome assembly MDTE01 (sample SAMN05326651, study PRJNA326480) | marine metagenome | isolation source: seawater | place: Indian Ocean: Red Sea | collected 2010
CAAAACAAATAAAATACATGAAATTATTGGTGCAATTATTGAGATAGATCTAGGGAAAAAAAAACTTTTGTAAAAAATGATATTTAAAAAAAATAAAATTATTTGAGAAAATATAACTATACGAATTATCTTAATAATTGATCTGTAATCAAAAAATGAAATTAAAATCTGGTAAATATTATTTAAATAAAAAATAATTATAAAAACGCTTATGAAAATTAAGTATACTCTATAATCAATATCAAGTGGATTGTAAATTGAGTCTAGTCTTAATGAGTATGAAAAGATAACCGCAAAAATAATAATTAAAATATCTAAAGAAATTAAAATAAATTTTTTAGAAAAATTACTTAAATTAATTTTGTCAATTTCTAATTTCATAAATTATTTATGGTTTCATTATAAACTTTTAAATGTTCTTTTAATATAATTTCCTTCTTAAATCTCTTGATGTTATTGAATCCTTTTTTAATTAAAAATTTTCTTAGTTTTTTATTGTTAATAATTATCTTAACAGCTTTAGATATTTCAGATATTTTTTCTGGATTTACAAAAATTGCACCATTTCCTGCTACATTTCTCATAGGCTCAAATTTGCTAGTAATAACAGGTCTTCCTATAGATTGAGCCTCTAATATTGGCATTCCAAAACCTTCATAATTTGAAGGAAAAAGTAAAATATCACTTTTAATATATTCGTTAATTAATTTTTTTTTACTAATCGAAACTAAATTCTTATAATTAATTTTATTTAATATTAATTCTTGAATAATTTCATCATTTAATTCTCCAATCAAAATTAATTCACATGAAATATTTTTTAATGAGGAAATAATATTTGAAATATTTTTGTTTATTGCTGTTCCAATTACTAATATTTTTGGAATTTTACTAATTTGTTTTTTAATTTTTTTTTTGAAACTTGGAGTAGGATTTCCAATTATATAGATTTTTTTTTCATTATTTATCTCAATAATATTTTTTAATTCTTTAAAAGTTTTATTAGATATTGTGGTTACACTTTTACTTTTAAGATAAGGAACCTTTACCCAAAAGATATAATATAAAAATCTTTTAATACCTTTTAATCTTTGCATTGAATAGAAATCATGAAAAGTATTTATAGTTTTTTCTTTATTCATAAATATTGAAATAAAATTTATATCTCCCGAAACATGATTGATAGACCCCTGATTAAAGAAAGCCCATATGCATAAATAAATTCTTCTTAAAATACCTCTTGACTCAAGAGGACAAACTTTAAATTTTATTTCAAAATTTTTATGATAAAATTTTTTAAATAATTCATAGTAAACATTTTCAAGGCTAAAATGTTTTTCCTTTATAGGTTTGCGCATGAAAAGACAAATTTTTTTCTTGTACATTTTTTGATTTATGATAATCCGCCTTGAACACAATTTTTACACTGTTCTATACTTTGATAATCACCATTTAAATGTGTCTGTCTTAAATTTCTCATTTTTTCATTATTCCATGCAATTTTAAGATCTTCCGGACTTTTTAAAATACTTAATGGAAGTTCTTCACCCCAAAAAGTGCAACATGGTAAAATTTTTTTTTCATTGGTTATTACAAGCTGTTTAAAAGGAAATGAACACTTAAAATTTTTCTTTTTTATGGTTTTTTTACTTATAATACTGCTATTTTTTACCTTAGTCGGTTTAACAAATTCTTGCACCCCAATCATATCAACTTTATTTGACCAATAAGAAATAAACTCATCTAACTCAATTTCATTCAAGGATGTTTTTACAAAATTGACTCTTGTAAGTGGTATTATCTTATTTTTCTTTTTTTTTAATTCTAAAAAATTTTGTAAATTTGCAATCACAGTTTTTAATTTACCTCCGGGTCTTACTTTTTGATAAGTTTCTTCAGAAACAGCATCTATAGATATTTGAAGTCTTGTTAGACCCGAATCAATTAACTCATCACTTATTTTTTGATTTAACAGCATACCATTTGTGCTTAAATAAATATCCAAAATTCCAACACTTTGAGCATATTTAATAAATTTTATTATGTCCTTTCTAATTAATGGTTCATTTACATAATTTAATTTTATTGCTCTTGTTCCTTCATTGTATGAATAATCAATTATTTTTTTATATAATTCAAAATCAAACCAAGTTGATTTACCTTTTCCTTTGGGAGACTCTGCTGAAATCGGGCACATTGGACATTTTAAATTACATGATGAGTTTAATTCAAAATCTATCTGGATTGGAAAACTCAATAACTTTAAATTAGCAGCTTCATCATACTTTTTTCTATAATCATTCCATTTCTTTTCTTCAATAACAAGAGATAGTTTATTCATTTCATCCCGATTCATGATGCCTGTTAGTTCAGTTGAATTTAAAATTATTTTATTTTCCATATAGTTTTTTTCTTTTTATAAATTTCCTCTAATTGATTTTTTTCACTCAAATTATCCATACATTTCCAGTACCCATTATGCATATAAGCTTTTAGTTCACCATCTTTACAAAGTTTAGATAAAGGTTTTTTTTCAAAAACTAAGTTTTTTCCTTTCAGATATTTGAATATTTTATTATTTAACACAAAAAAACCACCATTTATCCAACCTTTATTGAGTTGAGGTTTTTCTACAAATTTTATAACTTTATTATTTTTTCCAACTGATAACTCTCCAAATTTTACAGGTGGTCTTACAGCTGTCATGGTTGCAATCTTTTTATGTTTTAAATGAAATTTAATCAGATTTTTTATATTTATATTAGAAACTCCATCTCCATAAGTTAATAAAAAATTTTCTTCTTTTTTTAAATAATTCTTTAGTTTTTTAATCCTTTCACCTGTTTCAGAATTAATACCAGTATTAACAATCTTTATGTTATCAAATTGCTTATGCTTTAAAAAAAAATCATTAATAATTTTTGATTTGTAACCAGCTGCAATTATAAATTCGTTAAACCCATAATTTTTATAAATGCTAATTATATGAACCAACATAGGTATATTGCCAATTTTAACCATTGGTTTTGGTATTTTTTGTGTATAGAAAGAAATTCTTGAACCTTTTCCACCTGCTAATATTACTACTTTCATTTTCTATAAAGATTTTAAAATCAAGTTTGCTTGTTTTTGTATTGATCTGTTATTTATAATATCAATTTTTTGTTTATTCATTTTTTTTATATAATAACGTTTATTAAATAATCTTTTTAAAATCAAAGCCAAACTGTTAAAATCTCCTGGTTTAAACAAAAGACTTCTGTCATTAATAATTTCTGGTATAGCACCTATATTTGAACCAACCGCAACATTTCCACAAGCAATCCCTTCTTGAATTACTCGACCATACTGTTCTTCATGAAGTGAGGGCACTACAATTATATCTGATGATCTCATATAGTTTGCAATTTGAAAATGATCACATTTAATAAATTTATATTTTTTTTGAGAAAAATTTTTTTTTAAATCGCTTTTTAATTTCAAAAAATAACTTTTGTTTTCGATGTGGTCTATATCGATTATTAAATTCCATCTGTGATTTTTAAGCTTTTTAAGAGATTCAATTAAAACATGAACTCCTTTTTCTGGAGTTATTCTTCCAAAATATGAAATTCTGTAATTTTTCAATTTTCTAATTTTTTTTTTAGAAAAAAAAACTTCTCTATCAAATCCTAATGGGACTATTCTTGTTTTATTTTTATAACCAAAAAAATCATAATTATTTTTTATTTGATTTGAATAACAAAAAATTTTATCAACTTTAAATTTGATAAATAAATTTGAGATTCCTATAATCAAAAATTTGATCAATTTTTTTATTGAAAAAGTTGATAAAATATTTGTTAAATTGTTTTCATTACAAAAATAAAAAAGTTTATATTTATAAAAAAAAGACCAATAAATTAATATTAATGATTGGAAACATACTGTATCATTATCCACAAAAACAATATTTGGTTGATGTTTTTTTATAATCTTATCTATATTTTTAAAGAACTGAAATCTCATTGATTTATTAATCAAATTAGATTCAATTAATTTTATCTTAATTTCATTTTTTTTGTAATCAGGATAAATAATTTTTCCATTTTGAAAAATTTTTTTTGGTACTACACAAATAATATCTATATTTTCTTTTTGAGATAAAAATTTAGGCAATGATAAGTTAATCTTTTTAACATAAGTATGACTAAGCATTAAAATTTTATTATAATTTTTCAATGTTTGATATCCTTTGACTTTAAAACAACTAAAATAGTTTTTAACAATATTTTAAAATCTAACAGTATTGTTTGATTATCTTTATAAGATTTATCATACTCAACTTTTTTATCCATATTAAGATTATCTCTTCCATTTATTTGAGCCAATCCAGTCAATCCTGGCTTAATGTCATTAATTCCATATAAATCTCTTTTTTCAATTAAATCATATTGATTCTCTAAGCCAGGTCTTGGACCAACTAAAGACATATCGCCAAGTATAATATTTATAACTTGAGGTATTTCATCAATGCTATATTTTCTCAAATTTTTTCCTACTTTAGTAATATATTTATCTGCCTCTTTTAAATCATTTGAATTTATAACTGGTGTAGTAGTTTCCATTGTTCTAAATTTATACATTTCAAAAATCTTTTTGTTTTTACCTACTCTTTTTGTTTTATAAAATATAGGACCTTTTGAATCTAAAATAATAAAGAAACAAATAACCAAACAAGGAAAAAATAATAAAAATAATAATACCAGAGAAATAAATATATCTAATAATCTTTTCAATTTTTTATCTTTTTTGTTAATGAAAAAATAGCTAACAAATATATTAATATGTAAATAATTAAGTATGCTACTTTAAATTTTACAAAAAAATATAATATCGTAGTAATTAAGATATATAAAAATATAATTATAAATGTTGTGTTGTTGCTATAATGTTTTTGAATTAAATGATGAATATGATTCATGTCTGGAGAAAAAGGGTTTTTGCCATTATAAATTCTAATTATAAACAACCTAAACATATCAATGCCTGGTAAAGCCATAATGATAAATATTTCATCTGCAAAAAAAATATTGTTTTGAATATTGCTAGATTTTACAAAAATATAACTAATTATAAATGCCAATATTAATATTCCACTTTCTCCTAAAAAAATTTTTCCTTTAAAGTTTAAAATCAAAAAAAATAATAACGAAATTATCAAAATTAGACAAAACTCAGGGAGAATATCTTTAAAAAAAATGATAGCAAAAATTAATATACTATAAAATCCTACCTGACAGTTTATCCCATCAAACATGTTAAGAGCATTTATAAATAAAAGAAAACATAATAGCGTAAAAAAAATTGAAAATGACTTGAGTTCAATTTCATGATCAAAAAATGAAAATTTTAAAACTGAGATTAGTAAATTGTCATCTATTAATATAAATATTAGAATAAAAAATGCGGAAATAAAAAGTTTATAATTCGCTGATAATCTATACTTATCATCAAACAAACCAACAAAATAAAATGTAACTATACCAGCAATAAATGCAAAAAGTTCTCTGTTTGTATCAAGAAAATTATCAAAAATAATATTTTTTTTTAAAATATAGTCTAAAAAAATAATCAATAAAATATTAAATAATATTAATGTCCCTCCCAATAATGAAACTGGATTCTTTTGAAATTTTCTAATTCCGTCACTTTTATCATCAATCTTAAATTGTTTTGAAATATTTTCAAACGAATATAAGATTAAGATATTTAGAATAATTAAAACTATAAAATAAATTATCATCTAGTTTTTTTCTTTATAGTTTAATAAATATAACATGTATCCTAGCGGCAAATAATAGATAGATGAAAGCCAATTGTTAAAAAAATTTCCTGATGGTGCAATTGGAAACAAGTTGATAAAGTAGAAAATATAAATCAATGTTAAATAATCTTTTTGATTATTATCTTTATAAAAAATATTTTTAATTGCAATCTTTAGTAAATTAAATGTTATATAAAAAAAGACTGAAATATAAAACAATGAGCCAATAAGACCTGTTTCTGCTAATAATTGCATTAATACATTGTGTGGATGAGTTGTGCATGCAACTTCATTAATATAATTTTCGGGCTCAGAACAAAATTTTCTAAATGTTTTAGGTCCATGTCCAAAAATTGGTTTTTGTTTAAACATCTTTAAAGCAAGAATATAGTGACCCTCATAAGTTTTACTAAAAATCACCAATCTCTCACTTTCTGATTTAAGACCAAGTTGATTAATCGTTTGATCAAACATTCTTTCTTTTGTTTTTTCACTATTAAAAATAATCAATATCAAAAAAACTATAACAATTGTCAAAATACTAAAAATCAATTTTCTTATTTTATTACAGGTAAGAAACATTAAAATTATACTTAAAATTAATAAAACCAATGATGTTCGTTCACCACTTAATACTGTAATTAATGATGCTGCAAAAAATATAGATACAATTGTAATTGAGCTAATTTTTAGATTAAATTTCTCTTTAGAAAAAATTAACAAAGAAATCATAAAAGGAAATAATCTAGCAATATAACTGCCTAATATTTCATCTTTTCCAAAAAAACTTGTAACTCTAAATTCATCAACCTGGGCTAACCCGATTAAATTGTACCCAAATAAAAATTGAAAAATAGAATCTACAGACAAAACCAATAAGATTAATAAAAATACTTTTGATAATTTCAAAATTACTTCAACTTTTTTTGATATTAAGAAATAGGTTCCAATTGCGAACAATCCAAATCTCAAATATGTAATTGAGGGTTTTAGAGAATATGCACTATAATCTGATGCGAACGATGAAATACATATTGCCAAGTAAAAGATAATAAATGCCCAATAAAATTTTTTAGAAAAAACCTGATCATTCTTAAAATTATTTATATTAAATATAAAATACAAAGATATTATTATTACACATAAATCTGGTAAAAACGGGCCTGTTATTAAAGCGATTGGTAAAAAAATATAAATATTTTTTAATATATCTTTTTCAAAAAAAAAGCTGATATTTTTCATCATCTAAAAATAAATTGAATTAATTTGATTGGAAATCTCAACAAAGTAAAAAATATGTTTGAATAAATTTTATTTAATTTTAAAGATTGATTAATTTCTTTGGATGAAATTAAATAACTTAGCATATTTTTACCACTGGTTCCACCAGTGCTCATATATACTAAACACTCATTTAAATAATTAAATTTTAGTTTATACTTTAAAAAACATCTTACAAAATATTCAAAATCACCAGCTATTTTGAAATTTGTTTGATAAAGCCCTACCTGTTTAAAAACTTCACTCCTAAAAAAAGCTGATGAATGAGGAGGAGAAAATCCGATTCTCAACATCCATGGTTTAAAATTTTTAGCACTATAATATCTTATTATTTTTTCCTCATCTAAATTTTTTTTAAAAGCTAAATTTGCTAAAATAATATCAAAATCAGGATTATTATTAAAAATGTTATCTATTTTAGAAATTACATTTGTATCAACAAAAATATCATTAGAATGAATTAACGAAATTATGTCTCCTGTTGCTATTTGAATTCCTTTATTAATTCCATCATAAATACCTTTGTCTTTTTCGGATATTATTTTAGTAATATTGCTTTTGTATTTATTGACTATTTTTAAAGTATTATCCTTAGATTCACCGTCAATAATTATATATTCAATATTTTTGTGATCTTGAGATATGACTGAATTAATTGTTTTCTCTATAGTTTTTTCAGAATTTAAACTAACAGTAATAATTGAAACTTTCATTTTCTTTTAATCATCCAATTTTCTAAAATCAAAATATCCATATTAGTCCTTAAAAAACAGTCAATTGCCTGCTCAGGAGACTCCACGATAGGTTCATTTTCATTGAAAGATGTATTTAATAAAATAGGTATATTTGTCTTTTCATGAAATTTTTTGATTAATCTATAAAATCTTGGATTGTCAGACTCATTAACAGTTTGTAATCTGCCTGTGCCATCAACATGTGTTATACCTGGTAAATTACCTCTTTTATTTTCCAGAATGTTGTAAACTTCCGACATATATGGAACCTCTTTATTAATCTCAAACCAGTCTTTGACATTTTCACTTAAAATTGCTGGTGCAAAAGGTCTAAAACTTTCTCGTCTTTTTATTTTAGAATTAATTATATCTTTTATATTTCTATTTCTAGCGTCTGCTAGAATAGATCTATTGCCTAAAGCTCTCGCTCCCCATTCCATTTTACCTTGAAACCAGCCTACTATTTTTGAATCACTTAATTCCTGTGCAGTGATATCTAGCAACTCTATTTCAGAGAATTTTTTAATAAAAAAATTATTCTCTAATTTTTTATTATTTATAATATTTTCAATTTCATCATTTTTATAGTTTTTACCCAAATATGCGTAATTTATTTTTTTTTCTATCTTAATTTTATTTTTATTTAAAAATAATAAAGCTGACCCTATCGAACCACCGGCATCTCCTGGGTTGGGAGAAATATAAATTTTTTCAAATTTAGTATTTTTGAGAATTTTACCATTTGCGACAGAATTCATTGCACATCCACCAGATAAAGTTAAGTTTTTTATTCTATATTTTTCATATAGATCATTTAATAGATTAAATAATGTCTTTTCATAAACTGACTGGACAGATTTGGCTAAATCCATGTGTCTTTGATTGATCTTTTCAGTACTCAATCTCTCTGGACCTAATAACTGTATCAATTTTTTTGAATATAAATCTTTGTATACTATTTGACCCTTTTTCTCATTTTTAATTATCGATTGATTATGATGTATAAAATAATCAAGATTTAACTTGTAACCAAAATTAGTATTAAATAAAACTTTGGAAATTTCACTCTCAAAAATCGGCTTACCATAAGAAGATAAACCCATAACTTTATATTCATCTCCATAATTTTTAAAACCTAAAAATTGAGTAATGGCCTGATAAAATATTCCCATTGAATGTGGAAATAATACTTTTTTATCTATTGAAAGTTTTCCATCAATTAAAGTTCCCCATCCAGCACTTGCAAAATCTCCAAAACCATCAATAGACAAATTTACAGATTCATCAAAATCACTAAAAAAAGATGAGGATGCAATATGAGAAAGATGATGATCTAAATATACAATTTTTCCTTTAAACCTATCTTGAAAATTAAGCGATATAAGTTTTTTTATTGTAAGTTTCTTTTTAATATTTGAAAGACTTTTTAGAGCTAATACAAATCTTTTTAAATTTTTTAGAGTAAACAAAATTTTTTTACCCAAATATGAATATGGATTTGAATTAAGTGTTATTATATCTAAATTTGAAATATCAATTCCAGCTTCGTTTAAACAAAAATTGATAGATTTTAAAGGAAAATCTGATGTATGTTTTATTCTTGAAAACCTCTCTTCTTCTGCAGCTGCAATAAGTTTTCCATTTTTAAAGATACAAGATGAGGTATCAGAGTGTAAAAAATTTATTCCTAGAATATATTTATCGTCCATTAATCTGATATCCAATCTTTTGAAAGAAAAGAACCGGTATGAATGTCCTCATAAATTTTCATTACCCTCTTTGCACAATGATCATTATCAAAATATGTTTTAATTATATTTTTTGAATTATCTGCCATCATATCTAAATCACAATCATTCAATTTTAATAAGGCATTTTTCAGACTTTCTTTTTCAGTTTTAATTATGAAACCAGCATTTTCTTTCTCAACCAAATCTAATCTGCATTGTTCTGATATAATTACAGCATTTTTTGCTGACATTGCCTCTTTTAACGCGATAGAGTCACCTTCCTCATATGATGGTAAAACAAATACGTCTGCTTCTTGTAAATAAACTATTTTTTCTTTACCTTTTTTGGGTGATAACATGGTTACATAATTACCAATATTATAATTTTTTATCATTTTATTTATTTTGAAAGTATAATCAATTTCTCCAGGTCCAGTAATTTCAAAATAATATTTTTCAAAATAATTTTTTGGTAATTCTCTAATAGCCTCTAATAGTATTTCAATTCCTTTTTTTTCATGAATTCTACCAAAATAAATAATTTTTTTTTTATCGAGAATTTTTTTTTTCTCTTGAGTTTGATCAAAAATATCAAAATTTATTCCATTTGGTATTACAAATTTATCAGCATAAAAAAATTTTTTTTTAGAATCTTGATATTCTCCAATATTAGAAAAAAATACGTTTGATCTTAAAAATAATCTTTTTAAGATCAATAAATAAAAAAATTTTTTTTTTAAAACACTGTGAGTCATGGACCAGTCATCAAGATAACCATGTGAGCTAAAAATAACCTTAATGCCAAGAGAGTTTGCAAATAAAGCCAAAAAAGCTACTTTAGCAGACCAAATAGTATGAGCGTGAATAATATCGTATTTATTTAAAAACTTATAAAACTTAGATCTTGCTTTTGTAAAAAATATAAACTTCAATAACATTAAAATTTTAAGTCTATTCAGGCACAACACGGAAATTGTTTTATGATCTTTATTTAGAATTTTCTTTAAATTTCTTATTACCTCAGGAGGACCACCTTGATTTAAATCCATTGAATTGATTAAATTGAGAGCTCTTATCATTTATTAAAGACCTCTTTATAAAATTCAATATAATCTAAAATAATCTTGTTCATATCATAATTCTTCTTCAACATTTCTTTACCTGCTTCTCCCATTTTTACCAATTCTTCGTCTTTCATTGAGGTTATCTCTTTTAAACTTAAAGTTAAATTTTCTTGAGAAAACTTTATAATTTTTCCACCATTAATTTCTTTTAAAATTTTCCAAGGTGTTTCTTCTGTCGTCAGGACTGGCACACCATATGATAATGCCTCAACAATTGACATTCCAAAATTTTCACTTTTAGATGGTAGCAAAAAACAATCTGAATTTAAAAAAATCTTTTCTTTTTGATCATACTCGAAGACTGGATCAAAAATAAATACAGAGTTGTCCAAAGATAATCTTGAAATTTTTGCCTTAATTTTTCTCATATAATCAAGATCTGAAACGGGACCATAAATTTTCAAAATCCAGCCAGGAGGTCTTATTATTGACCAAGAATTTAGGAGTTCTAAAATACCTTTTTTTTCATGAATTCTGGAAAAAAAAAGAGCTTCTCTTTTTGTTTTATCTTTTTTTTTAATCATTTTAGTTGATTTTATTATTACTCCATGAGGAATAACTCTGATTGGAGTTTTAATTCCCAGTTCTACTAGGTGTTTTTTCTCATCATCACTAGTAGCATGAATATAATCGCAATTATCTAAAATTTTTTTTTGATAAAAAAACCAAGCAATTTTTTTTTTCAATTTTTTTTGTTCTAATGCCCATGGCTCTAAAGCTCCAAGTGTTGAAATAATAATTTTTTTTTTATTTAGCTTAGCCCGTAAAAATAATTTAATGTGAAATGGATCCCAAATACCAAATACATGAAATAAATCTCTCGATTTCACTATTTCATTTAAATTTAAGTTAAATTTCGAGAATGGATTTTGATTAATAAACATTCTCGTATCAATATTATTCTTATATAAATACTTAGCTAGCTCAGATAAAACTGTGAAAGGACCTCCGTGGCCAGGTGAATGATGATGAATGGCTAATCCAATTTTCATTGATTATCTTTTTTTAAATCTTGAAATATTTTTTTTATACCAATCATTTATTTCTGAAATTTTATCTTCAATTTTAGTCTTTGGTTTCCAGCCTAATCTCATGATTTTATTAAAATTTAAACTGTACCTATAATCATTAAAAGGACGATCTTTTACGTATTTCACATATTTATTAAAACTTAAATTATTTTCTTTAGCTGCAATTTTAAATACCTCTAAATTTTTATACTCAAATTTAGATCCAATGTTGTAGATATTATTATTTTTTCCTTTAGTTACTATCCTGTAAATACCCTGACATAGATCCTTCACATATAAGAATGATCTTTTTTGGTTCCCTTTTCCATGAATTGTAAATTTTTTCTTTTTTATTAATGACCAACATGATCCTGGAAGCAACTTTTCTGGATGTTGACGGGTTCCAAAAATATTGTTAGCTCTTACAATTATTATAGGCAATTTATAAGAATGAATATAACCATTGATTATCATTTCTGCTGCAGCTTTTGAACTTGAATATGGATTGGAAGGATTAAATTTAGAATTTTCATCAAAACTAGATTTATATATTTCTCCATAAATTTCATCAGTACTTATATGAATAATTTTCTTAACTTTGTTAACTTTACATGCATCAAGAACATTTTTAGTTCCCAAAACGTTTGTTATTATAAATTCATTAGTTAAATTAAATGAATTATCTACATGACTTTCGGCGGCAGCATGAATAAATAAATCTGTATTTTTTGAATATTTTTCAAGTGCTTTATAGTCACTCAAGTCCTTTTTTATAATTTTTAATCTTTTGCTATTTGAAATATTTTCTAAGTTTTTAACACTAGCTGCATAAGTAATTTTATCATAAACATAGATAATTGAACTTTTGTATTTTTCAAAAAAATATTCGGTTAAATGAGAACCAATAAATCCACAGCCACCAGTAATAAAAATTTTATGCATTTAGACGTTTTCCTAATTTAAAAGAATAATCTAATATATCTTTTTTAGATATTTTAAATCTAATTTTTTTTTTTAATTCTTTATTATTCAATAAAAATGAATGATTTTTCTTTAATTTTTTTTTAAAAACAATTCTTCCCTTGCCATAACCTTTAATTATATTTCTCATAATATCATAAACTTTTATTGGAATATTTGATGATATATTAAATGTACCAATTATCTCTTTTTTTATCAAACTATCAAAAATTTTAATTAATAACTTAGAAGTTAAAAAATCCTTGTAGGTATTTCGAGTCAAATCTAATTCTATAAAGTTTCTATTTTTTAAAGAATTAAGAGCTTTAGATATAAATAAATTTCTTCTGGAAATATCGTAAGTTAATATTGTGCTAATTCTTAAAATTAAATATTTTTTTTGTAATCTTTTAATATCATCCTCAATTCTTTTTTTATTAATACCATAAAAATTTTTTTTGTCTTTTAAGTAAACTAATCTTGATGATGGAAATATATAAATAGAATCTTTATTTTTTATAAGACTACAAATTTTTTTATCTATCTTATTAGTCTTATCATAATTATGCGTAAAATTCTTCGGATCTATACTAAAGTTTATTATGTGTGAGTATTTATCTAAATTAACTTTTTTGATATTTTTATAAGAAATAATTTTTATTTTTTTAATATTTGAATATTTCCTAAAACAAGATGTTAAAAAACTTTTTTTTCCAATTATTAAAATATTTTTTTTAAGCATTTGGATTAAATTAATATAATTATTTTCCTTTAATTACCGATAAATAAAAATTTTTAATATTTTCACCATAATTTTTCCATGAAAAAAAGTTTTGGGCTTTATGTTCAGCTTTTTTTCCCATTAACAATAATTCTTTTTTATTTTGGTATAAAAGTAACAATTTTTCTTTTAGTTTTTCTTTATCTCTTGTTGGAATGATATACCCATCAATACCATCATCTATTATTTCTGATCCACCAGCATTATCAGTGGCAATTACAGGTAAACCACATGCCATTGCTTGCAAAATAACCATACCAAAACCATCTTCAACTGGACAAGTTACAAAAACACTTGCTTGATTATAAAAAGTTCTTAATGAATTTTGGCTTACTGATTTAATGATTTCAACATTTTCATTTAAATGCATATTCAATATTTTTTCAAAACCTCTTTCAATATCTCCAATGAAAATTAATTTACTATTTTTTAAATTTAATTCATTGAAAGCTTTTAGTAAGTATATTGATCCCTTTCTTACAGAAATAGCACCTACACAAATGATATTAAACTGAGCATCATCTTTAGTTTTATTTGATAAAAAAAAATTATTCAAATCAACACCATAGGGTATTTTAATAATTTTTTTTTCACTAAAACCTTTTTTTAAAAAACTTTTTTTTGAAAATTCACTAGGAACACATATATAATCTGACAAATCATATTCTTTTTTTTCTTTATCAATTATTTTGGGTGAGGGTAATTTGCAATTAACTCCAATTAAGTCATTTTCCTCTTTAAGAATATCTCTTTGATACTCAATATGAGAAGATCCCCTTTCTAAAATTTTTGTACAATCATACTTGCCAGCTATTTCAAATGATTTTAAACTAAAACTTGACCAACCCACAATTATATCGGTATTTTTAAAATCTATAATCTTACTCGCTTTATTATCAAATAAGTTAGAAGTAATTAAGTCAATATCAAAATAATGATCAAATAAACTGATTTTTTTTAATGATCTATGTAAAATTTCTTTTGAGAAAAAACTTTTTATAAATCTAGATTCTATATTAAAGTTTTTGTTAATGTAATATTTTGGATAAGAGGTTATTAATTGTTTTAAAAATTTACTTTTATGCAACTGTTCTGCTAAATCAAACGCATGGAATCTTCCACCAACAATTATCGTAACTTTCATAAAGTTATAATATTTTAAATATATTCCATCTAAGTATATATATGATTATCTAAATAATTTTAAAAATCTTTTCATTATTAATAAAAATTTTTTGAAAAAATACAAATAAACCAATAAAAAAATAAATGTTTGTAAGACGGCACCAAAATTAAGAGAAAAATGACTTTCTAAAAAAAAACGAGGATATAAAGTTATAAATGTAATAATAAATAGATAATTGTCATATTTATAATTTAAAAATATCGGTAAAATACTAAAAATAAATCCTAAAAAGAACATACCTATTAAAACCCCAATTATTCCAAAATTTACAAAAAATTCATTTAATACTGGCATATTCCATGAAGTACTCATGTCACCTTCATTTAAAATTTTATATCTTTTGCCAAATTCGTTACCCAAAATATCTGATGGTTTATTTTCCCAAAAAATTCTTGGTATTAACTTAGTTACGAATATTTTATATGAATATCCTTCCCAATATGGGACATATTGTGGACTTAAACCCACAACTACTATCAATGATTGAATACTATGTGTTAATCTTGATAAATTTCTATTTATAAATGTGTCTAATGATTTTTTAATTTTTTCATTTTTGATATTATTTACAGAATCATAGTATGTACTTATAAAAAGTTTACCTCTTTCTATTTTATCATGTGTTTTTTGATTTTTTTTTAGTGCAGTTTCATAATTACTTAGAGTAGAATTAACATTTGATATACCCCATATTAAATTTCTATATTCATATTTAAAAGTATGCAGTAAAACACATACAAAAATTATTGAAAATAAAAATTTTAAATTTATTTTTTTTGTTACAATAAAATTTACTAAATAAATAGCTATAAGATAAAGAAATGATTTAGCAATCGAACCATCTAAAATTTCCAAAAATAAAATGAAAAAGACAAGAATATACAAAATGACTTTATAAGTTATTTTCAAGTTTTCTTTAAATAAAATAAAGAGATGGAAACAAATCAATGACATATAAATTAATGGATACTTAATTTGATATATCTTTTTCAATACTTCTGAGTCTGTAATGAAAATAAATATTAATGAAAGAAGATAGGTTAAAATACCTAATAATAAAATCTCCTTGTTATTGTCTTTATAAGAAAAAAAATTATTAGTTTTAAAGTTATCTTGAAAAAAATGTAAAATAATAAAATTCCCCAAATTAAAAAAAAATAAACCAAATATATAAATAATCATGGCATTCTGGAAAATTTTAACTTGAAGATTTGAATCTAAAAATATTTCTCCAAGAATATCACCAGTTAAGATTGAAACCACATATTCTGGGAAAAATAATCCAATTGTATAGCAGAAAAAAAAATATGTGTGTGTAAAATAAAAGAGTGGAATATAGTTTATTTTTTTGTGATTTAAGCAAAAATTTATAATTGGAAAAACGTTTAAAAAAAAAATTCCTATACTTAATATATAAAAATAAGTTGAAAAATATTCTGAATTAAAAATTAATAAATTATAAATCAAAAAGGTAATCCAAGTTAATTTACTTAAGAATATATTTTTAATCATTTATTTATTTTTTTTATCAAGTATTTAACTCGATTTATATAAGAGTGTTTTCTAACAAGAGAATTTCCAAGTTTTCTTACTTTTTCGGCTTTTTTTGGATTTTGTAAAATAAATCTTATTTTTTTTTTAAGCTCTTTTTTTGTTGAAAACATAAAGCAAGCTTTGTTTTCTTTAAAAAATTTATTTTGTTCGTTAGAACGTGTAGTTAACATTAATCCATTATTTGCTGGAATCTCAAAGGTTCTCATATTATGAGCTGAATAATTTTGTTTTCGCAAAATATTCAATGATATCGCTGATCTATTCATGAGTTTAAAGATATCTTTTCCATAAATGTGAGGTCCAAAAAATGCATTATTTATTTTAGTTTTATTTAGCTTTATCCAGTTACCACCATATATTTTTTTTTTTGATATTTATAGACTCCAAAATATTCAACCTATTTTTATCAAAAGTTCCTATAAAATTTATTTCTTTTTCTCTCTTTTTTTTTGAAACTTTATTTAATCTAGGTATTGAAAGACTATCAAAACCAAAAGGTAAATATATAAATTTTGTTTTTAATCTTTTTTTTTGTTTTTTAATAATTTTTTTTGACCACATGCAAAAAAAATCAAATTCATTTATTGTCTTTATAAAAGATTGATTTGAAATAACCGGATTTCTAATATCAAAAGGATCGTCAGGAAATATATTAATATAAATTGCACTACCATTTATTGATTTGAATTTTTTTAAAGTTTTTAAATCAAGATAAATCGATTTAAAAAAAATAATTAAGTCATATTTTGTTTTCTTTTTTTTTAAAAAAAAAATTAATTTTTTTCTTAAAAGTTTATAGTTAAGCTCAGAAAAATGTCTTTTTATCTTAGCTATTATTCTATTATAAATTGATTTCTCGATGTTAAGAAAATCAACCTTGAAATTCAAATGTTTAAAAGACTTAAAATAAATCGATTCTAGAGAAAAATTATTTCTTGAACCTATAATTAAAATCTTTGAATTTTGATTTATTTTTAGATTCAAATTTGAACCTCAAAAATTTTTTGATCTTTAATTTCAAATATTCTATCACAATTTTTTAAAGTACTTTTATTATGTGAAATCAAAATAATTGTTTTTTCTCTTTTTAATTTATTTATTCCATCAATAACTAAATTTTCTGTGGTATTATCAAGAGAACTTGTGGGTTCATCTAATATAAGTAGTTCTGAATTTTTAAAAAGTGCCCTAGCTATCCCAATTCTTTGAATTTGACCACCAGACAATCTAATTCCTCTTTCTCCAACAAGTGTGTTATATTTTTGAGGTAAATTGTTTACAAATTCTTTTGACTGAGACTTTTCAAGGACTTCATTAATAATTTCTTTATCAATTTCATTATATTTGTGTCCTAAAGCAATATTTTCTATTAATGATGCATCTATAAGAGTCACTGATTGATCTATGTAAGAAATTTTTTTATGCCAGCTTTGCAAAGAGTTTTTTAACAATTTGTCATCTATATAAATTTCACCTTTCGTTGGCATTAATAATCCGGAAATAATATCAATTAATGTTGTTTTTCCTGAGCCTGTTTTTCCTAATATCCCAATTATTGAATTTTTTTTAATAGACAGATTTACATCTTCAAGAATATTCTTACCTTCCATATATCCAAAGCTTACATTATCAAGTTTAATTTCTTTATTAAATTTTATTGAAATTTCATTATTAATTTTTGATTCATTAAAATTTTTCTGTTCAAGAAATTCTATTACATCTAAGTAAATTTTTTTTTGCATTGTAAGTTGACTCAAATTATAATAAATAATCTGAATTTGTGGCAAAAGTCTTGATGCACCAAATACAATTGAGGCTAGTAAGGTTAGAGTGTAATTCTGATCATAAATTTCTCTCGAAATTAAAAAATAAGATGCTATTGAAATTAATATTATTGCTATACATTCAATTAGTATTCTTGGAAAAGATCCTATGAAAGCTGAAATTTCATTTCCTTTTCTTATACTAAAATCTTTTTTTTCAAAAATTGAATGAAATTTTTTTCCTAAATTATCTAATTTTACTTGACGAAAAATAGACATTGTTTCTTGTGAAATCTTAACTCGTGATCTTAAATTAACTGCAATAGTAATCCCAATTTTTTTTAAATCTTTTTTATAAAAATAAAAAAGTAGTAAATATGCTAACGAAAATGATGTTAAAAAAAATATTGTTGCCCAAAAATCAATGAATAAAAGAGTGGAGATTATAGCAAAAGTAATAATTACACTTGATAAAGTTTGTAAAATTTTAAAAATTGAACTCACTATTGGATCAATTTTAGACTCAAGAACTGAAATTAATTGACTTGTATTAAATTTAGTAAAATCTAAATATGATTTAGATATAATATTTTCGAATACTTTAGAGGAAATTTTTGATCCCCAAATAGTAGTAACACTTAAACTTAGTTTTAGAATAAATATTTTCAAAATTGTAGCCAATGATATTATGAAAATAAATGTTATTGAAATGTAACCCAAAGGGTTCATCTCAAATAAATCTCGTGAAACAATTAAATATTTATATTTAAAATCCTCATAAATGATATCTGGTGATAACATTATATTTAAAAATGGGATCAATGATGAAATAGTTAACATTTCTATAAAACCTGAAAATAATATAGAAAAAAAAATTACAACTAAAACAACTTTATCACGTCCACCTAGTACAGAGAGTATTTTGCTTATAATGAAATTCCAAGTCATTAATATTTAATTGAAATTAAATTTTCTCCTCTAATAATTAGATCTCTCTTATTTTTTTTCATTGAATCTACAATGCAATTTAAATATCCTTTTGAAACAGACTCACGAGGTAGCATCCAATCATGTATCTCAATGACTATAATTTCAAATTTATCAAACCACTCTGTATTACTGCTAAATAAGTCCTTTTCATGACCCTCAATATCAATTTTAATTAAGAATGGATGAAAATTTTCAGTATCTTTTTTATTTAATATTTGATTAATTGTAACTGTTTTTTTTGAATTATCCTGATCTACTTTGATAATACTTTTTGCTCTATTATCTTTGTTATCTTTTATCTGGTAGCTAAAATTTTCATTAGATACTGCACTATTAATTAAAACTGAATTATCATTTTTTACATTTTGTTTTAATAAAAAAAAATTATCTTCGTCTGGCTCAATTGAAATAACCTTGGCATTTTTAAAAGTATTTATAAAATAATTTGTGCTACATCCTATATTTGAACCACAGTCAACTATTAATAATTTTTTTTTTTTCTATCTTTTTTAAAATATTATTAAAAAATTTAAAATCATCAATTTTATAACACTCATAATAATAAACTTCCTCAATTGTAATAAGATCAAAATTATTTCTTATTGTATGAGTAAAAAAAGTTCTTATTTTTTTATCATAAATAAAAATTTTTCTGATACCAAATAAACTTAAATTAGGGTTTAAAATTAAAAATCTTTTTTTTTTTAAAATGAGACTGGTAACTAAAAAAAAAATAAATTTAAAAAAGTTTTTCATAAATTATTGATTAAAAATTCTTAATATTTTCCATAGGCGTATTTTCATTTTACCTTTAAAATGATTTTCAAAAACATAATTATCTGCCTTTTGATCTATTTTCAAATTATTATTAAATTTAATCTTTTTTACATTCAAATATTTCATTTTATAAATTATAGATGAATACATAGAAATTTTTTTTCTACTGCTAGATAAGCCAATATTTTTGACTAAATTTTTTGATGGAGTAACTGTTAATAAATTATTTTTCCATAAAGATAAGGTCCATGAATAGGCCCAGCTATCAATTTTATCTTTATAACATTCATCAAAAACTAAACTCCAATACTTTCTTTCCTCAGAAGATAGAAAATTTTTTTCCCAAGATTTAGATTTTTTAAAATTTGGCCAAAAATTTATATCTTTTTTATATAACTTCCAGGTATGCCTCCAAGTTGCCCAACCCCAACAGTTTGCATATTTAGAAAAATAATATCCATTTTTAAATTTAAATTCGTTTGATAAAAAATTATCCCCAGTTATACAGCCTACCTTTTTGCTATTTTTATAAAAAGAAAACATTTTATTACAAAATTCAAAAAATGATTTATTGGCAATGCAATCATCTTCAAGAATTATTCCTTTATAATTTCTTTTAAAAAACCAATTTATTGCTAATGAAACACCTTCTTTACAACCAAGGTTTTTTTTTAAAAATTTTTTTTCAATTTTGCATTTCCAATTAATTTTTTGTGTTTCCTTTATAGTGTCTTCACATAAATTTTTATCTTTATTATTTTTTGGACCATCACAAAATATAAAAATTTTTTTGGGTTTGATTTTTCTAAGATTATCAATATTTTTTTTTGTATATTTGGGTCTATTATAAGTTAAAAGCAAAACAGGAATATTGCTCATATATTTTTTATTTAATAAAGAAATTAATTAAATATTACTAATTCGATTTTTATATTACTATTTACATAAAATACAATTAATAATAAATTTTTAAATATTTTTCTTAAATATAATATATATGTCTAGTTAACAAATATGAAAAAAATAATTTCATTCAAAAACTTTAATAAAAAAAGATTAAAATGGGCAATCTCTCTAAATAAAGATAAAAAAGTAAATCAATTGTCAAAAAATCTTTATGTCTCTGCGGATAAACACAATTTTTGCTATTTATATAATTGGCATGGAGAACCTATGTTACAAACACCAGATGATATATTAACTTTGCAAGAAATAATCTTTGAAACAAAACCCGATATAATTATAGAAGTTGGTGTCGCTTGGGCTGGAACATTATTATTATATGACACATTATCAAATTTTGC
>MDTE01102511.1_pt1 | contig 20998 bp, 22 predicted proteins | sample 811231 | NCBI WGS metagenome assembly MDTE01 (sample SAMN05326651, study PRJNA326480) | marine metagenome | isolation source: seawater | place: Indian Ocean: Red Sea | collected 2010
AAATATAAAATCTAAGAGAATCAAAAATGAGGCCGTGGCAACAATAATGAAAACGATTTTCATAACCTAGCCTCAAATGCAATGCTAACTACAATTTCTATCAAGCTAAAAAAACCAAATGGGGAATTAGGTAGTAAGCCCCAGGCTAAAGTTAAAATCGATGTAAATATTAACGGAGCAACAATCGTTACTGAAGCCTCCCCAAATTTAGGAAAATCCGGAGACTTCACCCAAAAGGCTCGGTAAATTATCGGGAACAAGTAGGCAGCACTAATAACCCCACTGAACATGTATACAAACATATAAAAATACATACCCGTTTGAACAGCCCCGGAACCTAAAAACCACTTACTTGTGAATAGAACAAATGGAGGAATCCCAGCCATACTTAATGCTGCTAATGTAAATGCAGCCATTGTGAAGGGCATTTGGCGGCCGATCCCCGCTATTTGGCTTACGTTCTGTTTATGTGTTCGTACGTCAATAGCCCCAGCACAAAAGAAAAGCGTAATCTTTGTAACTCCATGGCCTACTAAGTGAAGTAAAGCACCCGTTAATGCTAAAGGACCGAGTAGGGCTATTCCTAGTACTATGTAAGACAAGTGACTAATGGTGGAGTAGGCTAGTCTTCTCTTTAGATTGTCATGTCTTAACGCCAACATTGAACCTGCAATCAGAGTTATTGAAGCTAGCACACAAATTATTGGGGCCATCCCAATATCAGTGAGGGTTGTAGCACCGAATACAAAAATCAGGACCCTCAAAACCCCAAATGCACCTGCTTTTACGACAGCTACAGCATGTAGTAAAGCGCTAACAGGAGTAGGGGCGACCATTGCATTAGGAAGCCAACTATGTAACGGCATTACCGCTGCTTTTATAGACACTCCAAAGAAGAGTAAAAAGAAAAGGAAAAGCGAAGTTGAATGACCGATTTCATCCGGATTGATAAAACCACCTGGTTCAAACTTGGCTTCGATTCCAAGTGAGTAAATCCATGCAGTTCCGGCAACTAGAGCAATCCCTCCGGTAAGAGTGTAAGTGAGATATTTTCTGCCCGCTTTAATTGCCTCGTCAGTTTGTCTATGGATTACCAAAGGGTAGGTAAATAAACTTAACAATTCATAGAATAAAACGAATGTGATCAAGTTTGAAGAAAAAGCTACACCTACAGCTGCTCCGATACTTAAGGCAAAAGCGGAGTAAAATCTTGACTGATTAGATTCATGATGGCCACGCATGTAACCAATGGAATATATAGTTGCTGGCAGCCATAAAGCTAAAGCAAGGGTTGCAAAAAGCATTCCAGCAGGATCAACAGATAAGCAAATATTAAGCCCTGGAGAAACTTGAATTAATGTAAATTCAATTACCTCCTTATTAAGAACACCATTAAGCAATGGGAAAACTAAGAAAATTGCAAAAATTGTTATCGAGACGGATAAATAGTCACGAAATTTGGGCCTGTTCGAGAAAACTTGTGACAATATCGCAGAGAGTATAGTTAGCCCAATGATCATTATTGGCATTGTGTTTTTCAGTTCATCTATCACAATGCAGGCTCCAAAATATGAGTAATGATTAGCATATTAAATATACCAATCGCAATAATCGAAATTGCTAAAATTAGTAAAACTGGACTTATATTACGCAGGGAAAGTTCATGGGCATCACCAAATTTCGAATCGATTGATTGTTGATTATTTTTGCTTTCTGAATCAGCTGTTTTAACAAAAACATTTTCCAAGATCCTAAAGATGTAAACGGCAGTTAATAAACTACTTCCCAAGATGATTATTAGAACAGGCCATTGATTTTGGTCGATGGCAGCTAATGCCAAATACCACTTACTAAAAAAACCAGCGGTGGGTGGTATCCCTATCATAGATATCGCGGCAATTGTGAAAGCAACCATATTAAGTTTCATTACTTTACCGATGCCCAATAATGATTTGAGTTCTTCTGATTTAAATCTCAAGTTGATATCAGAAACTACGAGAAAAAGTATCGCTTTCATAATTGCGTGATTCATAATGTGCAAGAGCGCAGCAATAAAGCTTAATGGAGTTGCAAGCCCAATACCTATGGCTATAAGGCCTAGTTGGCTTATCGAACTGTATGCAAACATCCTTCTCAAATTTGGCTGGCTAATTGCAATTATTGAACCTACTAGCACTCCTAATGAACCAAGTGAGATTAGCATTAGACCTATCGGCACTTCGTTAATAAGATACCCTTCAGGGAAAACACTTATAAACATTCTTAACATTGAATAGGCTGCTACCTTTGTCATAATAGGTGCTATCAGAGATGCAACAGAGGAAGGAGCTTCTGTGTATGCATTTGGCAGCCAAAAGTGCAAGGGGACGAGGCCCATTTTCAGGCCTAACCCTGCGAAAATGAAAATGGCTCCTGCGGAAACAGATGAAGATGCACCTTGTTGATTAAGTATATAGAGCACATCGCTCATATTTAACGAACCAGTAGAAAAATAGATGAAGGCTACTCCTAATAAATAGAGTGATCCTCCAATAGAACCAAGGATTAGGTAACGATATCCCGCTAACATCGCTCGGCGCCCGCCTAAAAAAACTAACGAGTAGGCTGCTAATGAAGCGATTTCTAAAAATACAAATAAATTAAATAAATCACCTGTAACTACAATTCCTGTTAAACCAGCTAGGAGGAGCAAAACTAAGCAATAAAACGAGCTAAGGTGTCCAGAAATTTCAGCCGAAACAATATGACGAGTAGCATAAATTACTAGTAAGGAAATTGTGGTTACCACTACTGAAACGAATGCAGAAATGTTGTCTAGAACGTACTCAATGCCTAATGGTGGAGCCCAATCGCCCAAAGCATATCTAATTTCACCATTCTCCAGAACATGGTTCAGCCCTAAAAAACTCAAGGCAGTTGAGAGAAATACTGCCGCCATAGCGAACCAGTATGATAAATCTTTCCGCAAGAAACCCAGTGGCAACACTAGAAGTGAGGAAGACAAGAGGACAACTGGTATTAAAAGAGGTATTTGTTCTATGGCGTCACCCTAGTTGTTCCAAAATCGATTCTTCATCTTCGTTCTTAAACTCGTGATGGATTTTTACTAAAAATGAAAGTGCTACGCCAGTAACAGCTACTGATACAACAATTGCTGTCAGCATGAGAACATGGGGAAGGGGGTTTAAGTAATCTTGTGCTATGGGGTGATGTTCATGTTGCAAAATTGGCACGGATGCTCCGTGCTTAAGACCAGATGCGACAAAGAATAATATAATCGAGGATTGGAAGATATTAAGCCCTATCAGCTTCTTCACTAAGCTTCTCTTACCAATCATGCCGTATAAACCTATAGCTAGTAGTAAGCCGATGAACCAGTATGGGAATCTTGCCGCAATCTCTTCCATTACGGCACATCCTCACCCTTCGTCTCAAAAGTCAAAAAGTCAAAAAGAAGAATAATTGTAGCGAATACACCTAAAGCAATACCACCTTCTATGATAAATATCCCCATCTGCCTTTGGCCCAAATCCCCAGGCCAGATGTAATCTAACCAAGAAAGTGGAACGACTCCGTAATTTAAAAAAGAACCGCCGAATAGGACTCCTGCGATACCCATGAATGTGAAAGTACCCAGGCCAAGGCATGCAAGAATTAGCAGGGTCTTTCTACTCAGGAAAGAGTATGATCCCTGATCCAAACCTAAAGACAATCGTGAAATGATGACACCGGCGGCAAAAATGGCTCCTCCCTGAAACCCTCCTCCAGGACTGGCTTCACCATGAACAAGTACATAAAGAGCAAATAGCATAATGAATGGAGCGAGGAATGTTCTCACAAAAAAATGCAATAGGACGCTTTCATGGCGTTCTGTCATGAGATCCTCCTCCTGGTCATGACAGCAAGTACAGCCACGCCAGCAGTGAATATGACAAATGTTTCGCCTAAGGTGTCATAGCCTCTATAGTCAGCTAAAACAGCTGATACTATATTTTCGATTCCAATGTCCTTTTCTGTATGCTCAATATATGTAGGCGAGACATGTAAATTAGAAGGGGAATTCACATCTGCCCTATTCGGAAGAGTAGATGTGGAAAATATAAAAATTATTGCAAAAATAATTACAATTGGTAAGGCTAATTTATTCAATCAATAGACCTCCTCTGCATGAGGCTAATACCCCCGACCAATAAAACTCCAGTCACCCCGGCACCCAGAGCAACTTCAGTGAGTGAAACATCAACTGCTCCCATCAGTGCCAAGAGTGAAGCTACCAAAAAGCTGTAAGTGGACAGTGCAGCAATAGCAGCAATTAAATCGCGCAGTGTGAGTGCAGTCACTGCAGAAATTAAGATCAAGAAATAAAGAGCAAATTCTAATTGCCAGATCATTCTGGAGAATCCTTTGAGGAACTTTCAGTGGTTGCGTGCCACGGGATAGTCCCATTTTTAATTGCAGATCTGCTAAGCAAATGAGAGGCGATCGGATTTGCAATAAAAACAAATGCTACTACTAGGAAAATTTTCAAAGAAACAATCGAAATACCTGACTCAAATATCAAACCAATCAGAACTAAACTGATGCCCAATGTTTCAGTTTTGGAAACTGCGTGGGTACGTGTGAAAAAATCCGGAAGACGTATTAATCCAAGAGCTGTTATTCCCATGAAGAACAAACCAAAAGAGATCAAAATGTAGCTAATCATTTCCATTTTCTTGAAGCTTTCTCAGCATCGCGTTCAAGGTACTTAGCAATTGCTGAAGTGCCTATGAAATTTAATAAGGCATATGCTAGTGCAAGGTCAATGAACATATCAGGGCGGTTGAAAATGAAACCGATCATCGCTAATAGAACTATAGTATTTGTTCCGACCAAACCAGCTGCAAGGAGACGGTCATATACAGAATCCCCGAATGAAATTCTGAACAAACCAACAGCGCTTATCGCAATTACAATTGCACAGCAAACAACTAAATAACCTTCTACCAAATGATTTCCTCCAACTTTGTGACTTGCTGTATATTAGGTAATTTTAAATTTCTTTGACCGTATACATTTGCTACTTTTTTAATCAATTCCCCACTAGAAAGACTCTCTCGAGAATTCGAAGACAGGCAATGTACAAGTATCCTGTGGCGAGACATGTCAACTGTAATTGTCCCGGGAGTCAAAGTTATGGACTGCGCTAACAATGCGTTTGCAGATTCAGTTTCTAAAGGCGATTCAAATACAATTAACGCAGGATTAAGGGGCATCGAAGGAGAAATTATTAAGCGAGCTACATGGAAATTGGCGATCAGTATTTCCCAAATGAGATAGGGCACATACCAACACATTCTTAAGATCGATTTCATGAGCCATTTGAATGAACTCGGCGGATTCATAAATCCGGCGGTTTCGTTTGGGTGAAAAATCCTTTCCGTAACTACAACTACTAACACTGCAGAGATAATTCCCGGGGTCAGGAAAAGAACATCAAGTTTGCCCGATAAGACAATCCAAAGTGCGAACAATAGGCTAATTTGAAAACCCCAGCGGACTGTGGGATGGTGCCAAGATTTATGGTTATTGGATTTATCGATCTTGTTCTTCATAATTGCCTAAGTGTTGATATTAGGATCTAGTTGTTCTGGGGTTTTAATCAAAACTAATCGTATAATGTAATTATGACATTAGAATTCGAAATCGGCGATCCTTCTAGACCTCGGGGTCATGCACTTTTGTACTTTAAGGACTCGGATAGCTCTGATATCTACACAACTTACTTAATCGTTCTGCCAGTTGAAGTAGATATGGGGAAGTACCTGCCCCCTTTATTGGCTACTCAACTTGGTGGAATGATGGGCGGTTTAGGCACTGAAGGGATGGGCTCAATAGCAGCTCCACCAATGCCTGAGTTAATGACTGGCGGGTTTTCTGCTTTAGAAAGGTTAGCAATTCAAAGATCAGACGATTTAGTCTTCGGCGGCAACCTTTCCGTTGAAGATATTCAATCTTCAGTTCAGATTACATCAAACTTGACTCAAGAGTATGCGCAATTGTATAGCCAAGGAATTGAGAATACTCCAGCGATGGCAGTTGCCGAAGCAAACAAGGCTGAAGATGCAAACCAATCTTCGGACGTCCATCGAGTTTTGTTTGAACTGTTAAGTGAAAGGGATCGGCTAGCAGAATTATCCAAATTAGTTGGTACGATTAGATTTGCAGTTGAACAAGAGAACACCGCCTTGGTAAATGAATCAGATAATGCGATGTTAGCGTTAGAGGGTTTACTGCCAGATCATTACTGGGTAGGCAGGATCCGTTTAGCGTCACGAGATACTTCTCAAAACGGTGAAAAAATCATGCGTTTGCTTGTAGAGAGATGCTACTTATTACTTAACGAAGACTTCAGTGCATTGGAAGAATTAGAAAATCAAATCAAGCTATTTAGTGAAGATTAGCCTCTAGCCATGGTGCCCCATGATTCTCCCTTTTTGATTTCTATGAGTAAGGGTACAATCATGTTGAGCGCTCGGGGCATAATTTCTTCAAGGTGATCACATAATACCGGGACTTCTTCCTTAGGGGTTTCAAACACTAGTTCATCATGTACTTGCAGTAGCATCGTGCTTCGCATTTTTTCTTGAATCAAACGCGACTGAACTTCAACCATAGCAGCCTTAACTATATCCGCTGCTGTGCCTTGCACGGGCATGTTAACTGCCATCCTCTCAGACGCTTGCCTCAGTTGTCTGTTCGTAGAAGTAATCTCCGGCAAGTACCTTCTCCTGCCTAGAATGGTCTCAACATACCCAAGCTGACGTGCAGAATCCAAAGTTTCGTCCAAGTATTCTTTAACTCTTGGGTAGGTTCCCATATAGGTTGATATAAATTGAGCTCCTTCTTCCATCGTAAGCTCAGTTTGATTAGCGATTCCGAATGCAGATAAGCCATAAATCACTCCAAAGTTCATGACCTTGGCTAATCGCCTCATTTCAGGGCTAACCTTCTCGATTGGGACTTTATAAACTAAAGATGCCGTAGACGAATGAATATCTTCGCCGTTTTCAAAGGCTTCGATTAGTGCAGGATCGCCTGAAAGATGTGCAAGCACTCTAAGCTCCACCTGCGAATAATCTGCGGCGAGTAGGAGCCATTCAGGGCGTTTTCCAGCGATAAAAGCATCCCTTACACGACGGCCTAAATCTGTTCTGACTGGTATATTTTGAAGATTGGGGTCATTGCTGGCTAAGCGCCCAGTAGCTGCTCCAACTTGATTGAAAGTCGTATGAATCCTCATGGTCGAAGGGTTAATTTGATTAGGTAAAGAGTCAACGTAAGTGGATCTTAATTTGGTCAATTCTCTATAACTTAAAATTTGACTAACAATAGGGTGAGTATCTAACAACCCTTCTAATGTGGAAGCGTCAGTCGAAAAACCGGTTAAGGTTTTTCTGCCAGTTGGAAGGTTGAGTTCCTTAAATAACACATCTGAAAGTTGCTGGGGGGAACCGATATTAAATTGGTGGCCAACGGCTTTAAATATCAATGTTTCTGCTTCAAGAATGGCTCCAGAAATCTCAGTGCTTAGGTCCTGAAGTACACTTTGATCAAGTGAAATCCCATTAGCTTGCATTTCAACGAGTACCGGAACTAACGGCATCTCCAATTCCTTCATTAGAGTCAGGCTTTGCTGATCTAAATCCTTTTCCATTTGGTCTTTTAGCCTTAAAGATATGTCTGCATCCGCACCTGCATAGGGTGCAGCGCTTTGTATTGGCACTTCATTGAATGTGATTTGGTTACGACCTTTACCGATGAGTTCAGTAATGAGAGTCATTTCAATTCCCATCTTACTAAGAGCAAGTTGTTTCAGCCCAAGGCCTCGTTCACCTAATAGATGCGCAGCGATTAACGTATCAAATTGGACAGACACTTGTTTTGGATCAACACCGTATTTGCTTAACAAAGTAAGATCATAATTAAGATTGTGCCCGACTAGCTTTGAGCTATCTTTGTGTAGGAGCGGTAAAATTGAATCAAACACATAATCTAGACTGAGTTGTTCCCCCTCTAAATGACCTAATGGTACGTAGAAGGCTTTGCCCGGCGTGGTAGAAAAAGATAAGCCAGCTAAATCAGCTTGCATCGGGTTTATAGAACTAGCTTCGGTGTCTAAAGCAATAAATGGTGCCACAGAGAGTTGTTCCATCATTCGCTCAAAAGATTCTTTATTATCTATAACTGTGACGTCAGTATCTGGAGTACTGTCTTCGAATATTTTTGAATCTGAGCTAGCATTCAAATTAACTTTATAAGTTGAAGAATCTTGTTTGTTTAATTGAGGGATTCTGTCCACAAGTGAAGTAAAACCAAGCTCCCTAAACAAGTGCACCAAATTTTCTCTTTCAAAATTGCCAAATTCTGTTTGCTCTAGTTCAAATTTTGTATCAACAGAAGTTACTATTGTTACCAAATACTTACTTTGCCTAGCATCATTTTCATACTCTTTAAGCAATGACTGAATTCTGGGTGGAGTCACTCGATCTATATTTTGATATACCCCGTCTAAGCTCCCGTAGGCATCAATAAGCTTTATTGCAGTTTTACGACCGATCCCAGGCACCCCCGGAATATTATCTGAAGTATCTCCCTCCAATGCTTTGACATCAATTTGCTTGATGGGATCCAGCCCTCCGTATCTTTGGCGGACCGCATCTTCATCAAAAACTCGTTGATCTCCGAACCCGGATGTTATTAGCACTTTTACATTTGGTTTAACCAGTTGGAGCGTATCTGTATCCCCTGTATATATGATTATTTCAGCTCCCTCATCTGATGCTTGTTTTGAAATCGTTCCTAGAACGTCATCGGCTTCATACCCTGGTATTTCGTAAACAGGAATACCCATTGCTGTAACTACTTCTTTAACCCTATCTACCTGATGTGGTAATTCTGTAGGAGTGGGAGCTCTAGTACCTTTATATTCCTTGTACTCTTCATGTCTAAATGTAGGACCACGTGGGTCAAACGCAATTGCTAGATGAGAAGGAGATAAATCATTGATTGCTTTAAAGAGAGTTGAGGTAAAGCTATAAACGGCCTCAATTCTTTCTCCAGTTTCCTTTACTGTCATTGGACGGTCTTTGGACAGTGCAAAGAAAGCTCGAAACACCATGGCGTGTCCGTCTAGAAGTAGTAGTCTTGGGGTTTCAGTATTTTGTTCATCTAAAAGCATGGTGTCCAGATTTTAGTTTATTTGGTTTGTATTTCGAACTGGATATCTAGAGGCTACAAAAAACACTCCAGAGGTAATTAGCATTAAGTACACGAGAATAGTTAACCAAAGTTCATAATCCCCAGTGCGTTCGAACAAAAGACCGGGAATATATGACCAGCCAGAGCTTCCCAATAAAACCATGCCATAAATCCAGCCTCTGATTGTATCGAAATACTTTCTACCGTAGGAACGGCCTAGTATTGCCCAGAAAACAGGCCAAACAGATTCAACAGGCGAGATTAATAATACTGTAAAAATGAAACCTAGAGCGCTATCTGCACTTTTCAAAACCAGTACTGATAATGCCATGAAAATTGCAAATACTGATAAAACTAAATTCCCATTGAATCGATCAGAAAGCCAACCAATTATTAACACCATAGGGAAGGTTGATATTGCGTACATACCTGCAAATAATGCAGCATTGCGAGTTGATTCTCCTTTTGAGACTAAAATAGGGATGAAGTGGAGGCCTAAGCTACCATAAGCTGACAACCACATGACCACTCCAAGTAATAAAAGCCAGAAAAGAGGTGTTCTAATGGCTTCTTTAGCGGTTAAACCAGTTAATTCAATCTTAGAATCTGGTACTTTGGACTTTTCCTTGAATTCTTTTGAATCACCATCTGGGCTTAAGCCTTTCTCTTCAGGATTATTACGCACAATGGCAGAAGTGATAACTCCTGTGATAATAATGACAACTCCAGCCACTACGCTGGTAGCCCTCCAGCCAGAAGCTCTCACCAAGGCTTCTAGCGTTGGCACAATAATTAGTCCTCCCAACCCTACTCCCGCGGACAAAATAGCAAGCGCTAGGGCTTTTCGTTTAGAAAACCACGCGTTAGTTATTGCCGTAGGTGCCTGAAATATAGACCAGTTAAATCCCAGACTAATGAATATTGCGAAGACCATATACAAGGAAAATAGGCTGTTAGCCCAGAACAGGAATATGTAACCTAACCCGGCACTGATGGACCCAGTCAATAGAAGTTTCCTGCCACCGTAACGTTGAGCTAAGATTCCTGCTATAGGTGCTAGTAAACCTACCTGTAAACCAGTTATCGCAAAAACCAAAGAAATGGAATCTCTACCGAGGCCTAAGTCCTCTTCCATTGGTAAAAGGAAGACTCCCCTTCCATATAAACCCACTCCGCCACCAACAAGCCTCATCAATGCTAGCGAAAGCACAATTCGCCAACCAAAAAACCTAAGAAAGTCGATCTTTGTGGCTGATTGATTTAGGGAGGACATAAGAGGATGCTAAGCGTGATCTTCAGCTTGGTCAACTCTGAATTAAGCGTTAGTAGCCGCGCTTCCAATCAATAACATTAACTAGTTTTTTGCCGTTCAGTAAACGTTCTAAATTTGAACAGAATAATTCTAGTGATATCTGCTGATTCCAGTCTGACCTTTGGGAAATATGTGGGGATAAGAATACTCTTGGGTGTGAAATAAGATTGGGATTGGGGGGCCTTTTGAACTCATCCCGATAAACATCGAGATATGCGCCAGAAACTCTGCCTGAGTCTAGAGAAGAAATAAATGCTTGATCATCAATTAATTCGCCTCTTGCTACATTAATGAGGTAAGGCTTTTTCTTCATAGAAGTAAAAGCCTTTTTGTTTAAAAGCTTTTCAGTTTGTTCAGTCCACATTGCGCTGATTACAACAAAATCACAGCTCTCTAGCATTATATTCATTTCATATGCGGGATACAGCATATCTACGAATGGAATTTTATTTGTTCTTTTCTTTGCAGAAAGGCGAGTCGCCAAAACATTCATTCCTAACCCTTTTGAAAGGCGGGCTACATTTTTGCCGATACCACCAAGTCCTATTATCCCTACTGTTTTACCAGCGGTAAGAGCAACCTTATAACTATTCGCATCAAATTCTTGGCTTGCAGTTTGTAGGACTGCTAAATGTAATTGTCGGGTGAACATTAAAATTGCCCCTATTACCGACTCCGCAATAGGAAGTGCGCCTGAAAATCCACGAGAGCTTGTGCAGGTGACATCTGATCCCCAAAAGTCAGATTCGTAGAGATTAGAAATACCAGCAAAGCCCCAGTGAGCCCAAATAAGACGAGGCATACGTCTGAGTAAATTTTTAGGATAAGGGTAGCCCGCGAGCAAAACATGAGCATTAGCTAATTTTTCATTTAGTGTTTCGGAGGTAAATGCATTATCTGATGTATGAAGCCTTGCAAACCTATCCACTAGGCTTTTTGGCCAATCGTAATAAAGTTCAGGAAGGACTGAATCCCACAAATTTTCCACACTGATCCTGCTAGGATCAACGTCTTGAATCTTGTCTAGTGTTTTCGCCGGTTCGTTCCTTAATACAACAACATTTAAAGGATTACTCAATTTTGGAGACAATGTATTCAGTAGCCGCGCTCCCAGTCGACCAAATTTTCCATCTCCTCTCCACCCAATAACCGTTGAATATTGTTACAAAAAACGTCAACTGAAAATGCGTGGCTTATATCTGACCGTCCAGAAATATGAGGAGTTATGACGATGTTTTTAGCTGAAGCTAATGCTTTAGAAGGTGGTTTTGTGAAATCATCTTTATAAACATCAATATAAGCATGCGCGAGCTTGCCAGAATTAAGTGCGTCCACTAAAGACAATTCCTCCACAATTTCACCTCGCGCAATATTAATTAAACTAGACCCCTGTTTCATTAACTCAAATGCATTACTGTTTATCAAATGCTGAGTTTCATCTGTCCACATAGTAGCAATTACCAAAAAATCGCATTCGGGTAACATTTCATGCAATAAATTAGCGGGATAAAGAATATCAACGCCCTCACTGTTTTCAATTTTTTTCTTAATAGAACGACGAGTTGCTAAGACTCTCATTCCTAGTCCCTTTGAAAGTCGAGCCACGTGCCTACCAATACCACCAAGCCCGACAATACCTATTGTCTTGCCCTCGAGTAGTACCATTTGCCCGGCTTCAGATCGTTCAAACTTATTGGCCTTAGTGTTGACTGCGGCTGCGTCTAATCTTTTAGCGAACATCAAAGCTGCGCCAACTGCGGTTTCAGCTATCGGAAGAGCCTGAGTGTAACCTCTTGATGTAGTAAATTTAGGTTTAGCACCCCAATAATCTGTGCCTTTAAGGTTTGAGACGCCAGCGAAAGGGCAATGGAACCAAAGAGCATTCTTGGCTCTACGGACTAGTGTTTTAGGGAATGGGAAGCTTAAGAAAATAGCATGTGCACTTGCTAGAGTTGCTTCACGTTCTGCGGGTGTCCATTTTGGTTCTAAAGGTATTTCCCCTCTACGTGACATCATTTCGTAATTATCTGCAACAATTTCATCTAAGAATTCTGCGTAAGCAGGAATCACATTTAGTCTCTGAGGGTTGACCTTTTTTATTTTTTGTAGCGATTCGTCATTTGCCTGAGCAATGACTAGAACATTAAGTAAATCTGGCACTTTCACTGAGGCACCATTTCTTTCTTAGAATTAATCTTCTTCCAAAGTAGACGTATCACCTTCTGGCAAACCAAGTTCGCGGGCCTTGAGTAACCTTCTCATGATTTTTCCTGATCTAGTTTTGGGGAGGGAGTCAATGATTTCAATTTCTCTAGGGGCAACTGCTGCTGCTAGCTTGGTCCTAACGAACCCCGTAATATCTCGTCGAAGTGAATCACTAGCTTCATAGCCTTCCTTCAATGAAACAAACGCTTTAACTACTTCCATTGCTATCGGGTCAGGCTTTCCTATTACACCTGCTTCCGCTACAGCTGGATGTTCAATTAGCGCACTTTCCACTTCAAAAGGACCAACCAAATGGCCAGCGGTGTTGATTACATCATCTGAACGCCCTACAAACCAGTAGTAACCGTCCTCGTCTTTGTATGCTTCATCACCAGTTAAGTACCAACCTTGTTTAAAACGAGAATCGTAGCGTTCAGAATCTTGCCAATATGCTTGGAACATAGATGGCCAGCCCGGCTGGACTGCCAAGTTCCCTCCTTCCCCAACGGGCTTCTCATTGCCTTCCTCATCGATGATTCCGACATTAATTCCTGGCAGTGGTTTGCCCATTGAACCCGGCCGTATGTCCATTGAAGGATAATTTGCGATCATGATTGCTCCGGTTTCAGTTTGCCACCAGTTATCATGAATCGGCATGCCAATTGCGTTAATCCCCCATACTACAGCCTCAGGATTCAAGGGCTCACCAACAGAGGCTGTGTATCTCAATGAACTCAAATCATATGATTTCGGCAAATCGGCGCCTTGTTTCATCAGCATTCTGATAGCGGTAGGGGCTGTGTACCAGACAGTTACGCCGTATTGCTGAATAATGTCATACCATTTTCTGGCACTAAATCCACCCTCATATACAATTTGAGTTACTCCGTTTGTCCAAGGTGCTACCATGCCATATGAAGTGCCTGTAACCCAACCAGGATCAGCGGTGCACCAATAAACATCGTCTGGTCTCAAATCCAAGACCCACTTGCCGGTTATATATTGTTGAATTACAGAATTGTGTCTGTGTACAGCTCCCTTTGGCTTTCCTGTGGTTCCGGAGGTGTAATGCATTATTGAATAATCATCTCTTGAGGTTTCAATAGAATTAAACTCATCAGAGGCTAAATTCATTAGATCAGACCATTCCAAATCATTTTCAACTAACGGGTTTTCTGCTCTTCCAAATTTGTTTACGACGATAATGTGCTTTAATTCTGGAAGTGAAGGAAGAATTTCAGCTATACGAGCTCTTAGCTCTGGTTGAGTGACTAGGACTGTAGCGCCTGAATTTTCCAGTCTATCTTTAACTGGATCAGGTCCGAAAGCTGAGAAAAGTGGACCAATAATACACCCAGCCTTTAAGGTTCCAAAAGCTGTAATGTAAATTTCAGGGAGGCGTTCCATGAATGTAAAAACCCGATCCCCCTTTGAAAGACCAAGATTTTGCAAAACGTTAGCAAATTTGTTTGTGAGTAAACGCAAATCTTCGAATGTATAAGATTCAGTTTCACCAGCTTTACCTTCCCAAATTAAGGCCTTTTTATACTGCCTATTTGTTTTGCAATGTCTGTCTATAGCCTCATAAGCAATATTGAGTCCACCATTCGGCAGCCAATCCAATTCTGACTCAGCAGAATTAAGGCTGAAATCAGCAGCAAAACCGGAATACTCTCCAAGGTTATGCTCACTTGCACTTTTGGGATCCTTAAGTATTGGCGAATAACTTGTTTCCATATGTTCCCCGTTTATCTAAACTATTTCAGGCCACGATAGGATTGTCGTAAATGCCTGTCAACAAGGACAACCTTGTTTGCCTTACCAAATGCTAATTAGTGCGCTGCAAAGAATTGACAGCCTCACTTAAATCAACCTTGTCTGTGTAGAGAGCGCTTCCTATGATAGCCCCTTCTACCCCTATATCAGCTAGTTTGTGTAGATGGTCAATATTGGCAATGCCACCTGAAGCAATAATTTTTAGTTCGGAATTAATCCTTGATCCCTGAACTAGTAATTTTGAAATGGATTGGAAATTTGGAGAAGATAACGTCCCGTCACGTGATATGTCAGTATACACAAACCTAATGAGTCCGATTTCTGACATAGCAGTAATTAGCTCAAGAGTGTCCTTTCCTCCTGACTGAATCCACCCTTTTATTGCAACAATTCCATTTTTGGTATCAAGCCCGATGACTATCTTGTCACTGCCGAACTCGTGCACAGCTTTTTTAACGAACTCTGGATTCTCCACTGCTGCTGTACCAAGGACGGCTCTGTCGACTCCGGTGCTAAAAATAGCTTTTAATGATTCTAGGTCTCTTATCCCTCCACCAAATTGTAGCTTAATCCCCGTTGCCTTCTTAACTTTGCTTAAAAGTTCTAAATGTTTTGGTTTCCCATTGAGAGCACCGTCCAGGTCTACCATATGAATAGTTGAGGCACCTGCAGTTGCGAATGATTTTGATATCTCCACTGGGTCGTCACTGAAAATAGTCTCTCTAGAGTAGTCTCCTTGGAATAAGCGAACTACTTGATTGTTTCTGATGTCTATGGCAGGGATGACTTCTATCGGTATCCTCCTAGGGGTTTGGTTAGGGACTAATCGAGAATTTTCTTGTGAAATTTTCGTAAAAACGTAACCCTACTTCTCCACTTTTCTCTGGATGGAATTGTGCAGCGATTATGTTTTTTTGGGCAATTACGCTAGAAAACCCCAGGCCATATTTTGTTTTCCCTAAAATTAAATTTGTGTCACTAGGTTTTACGTAATAGCTATGAGCGAAATAAAAATAACTTTGATTGGGAATCCCGTCAAAGATTGAATGATCTTGAATAATTTCGACAGAATTCCATCCAATTTGTGGAACTTTTTGAGTGTTGGGGAATTTTTGTACTGTACCAGGCAACAGCCCTAAGCAAGCAGTGTCATTTTCTTCTGAGCGATCAAACAGTAGTTGAAAGCCAAGGCAAATTCCTAGAAAAGGTCTCTCACTATTTATGAAATCTTTGATTGCAAGATCCATCTTCGTTGATTTGAGCTTACTCATCGCTGGAGCTGCTGACCCCTGACCAGGTAAGACTAGCGCTGATGAAGTGCTAATCAAATCAGGATCGGAGGTTATTTTTGATTTGAATCCCAGATAAGCGAAAGCATTTTGCACGCTACGAAGGTTTCCGGCACCGAAATCTACTATTGTTATGTGGTTCAAAGTCTATTTGCCTTACTCAAGCTAATGGAGTTTGTTGTAGGGTTTATTTTTATCTAAGTAGCGGGCTAACACAAAGGCTAAATCACTTGCTCTATTCAAATAGCGTAGCAAATTAGGATTTTCGACTTCATTATTTTTGATTAAAATAATCAATTTTCGTTCGGCCTTCCTGATCAGGGTGCGTGATATATCAATCACCGCCGATTCTTGAGAATCACCAGGCACAATAAATGATTTAGGTAGTTCGATACACGCATATAATGATTCTTGAAGCTCTTCTATCTTTAACACCATAGATTCACTAACTATTTGTCCAGTCTCAGCTAGCTTAGACCAATTGATTTTGAGCGTTGCTAATTCAGCTCCTACTATAAATAAGTCACGCTGCAAATTTTCCACAATAGCTTTAATCTTCAAATCGGAAATTAAAGACCTTGCAAATCCGAGGGAAGAAATAGCCTCATCGATGGCACCAAAAGCTTCAACCCTTTCGTCGTTTTTGAGCACTCTTCCACCAAGGAACATGCCTGTTGTTCCGTCATCACCATTCTTTGTGGTAATCACAGGGTTTCGGTTTTTGCCTTTGCCTTCTTTCATTCCATCATTATATATTCTGAAGTGCAAAGTTTTTACAAAATTCTTAAAAAAACTAAATGACGGCCAGCGCATGTTAACGTTGACAGCTTTAAGCGTAGCTGGTAGCATTCCTCCGTTGTCACTCTATGGAGCGGCTTTTTTTTGTCGCTCCTTTTAAGATTGACGTGGAGAAGGTATGCCAACGGTAAATCAATTAGTACGAAACGGCCGCTCTCGTTCGGTCAAAAAAACTAAGGCTCCCGCGTTGCGGTTTGTTCGAAATACCCTCAAAAACAGAGTTTATAGAGGGGATGGAAGTCCGCAAAAATTGGGAGTTTGTGTGCAAGTTCGTACTGTTACACCGAAGAAACCGAACTCCGCTCTGCGAAAAGTGGCTCGGGTGCGCATGACTAATGGTATGGAAGTTACAGCTTACATTCCTGGTGAGGGCCACACGCTTCAAGAGCATTCAGTTGTACTGATCCGAGGAGGCCGAGTTAAAGACTTGCCTGGCGTTAGGTATCACGTAATTCGTGGTGCATTGGATGCGACAGGTGTAAATGGCCGGCAGCGAGGGCGGAGTAAGTACGGCACCAAACGTGGTTCGGGCGGCTAGTACTTAGTGTAGTTTCGCGGAATTTTCCTTCGCGTACTTTTAGTCCAGAACTTAAGGGTAAAATTTAGTGGCCCATGTGACTATAAACTCACATGGCTAGTGCAGGATGGATTTAGGAGAGTCGAATGGCGAGACGGCGTAGGGCTGTGCAGAGGATTCCAATTCCTGACCCGAAGTATGGAAGCCGGGAGCTTTCAAGCTTCATAAATAGGGTGATGTTAAACGGAAAAAAAACTGTAGCTCAGCGGGTTGTTTATAAAGCGCTTGATTCAGTTGCAGGAGAAACGAACCGTGAGGCAATGGAAGTTTTCCAGCAAGCGATGCGCAATGTTACACCTGCAGTTGAGGTCAAATCTCGTCGAGTTGGCGGTGCGACTTATCAAGTGCCCGTAGAAGTGGCAGAGAATAGGCGTAATGCTTTGGCTATGCGCTGGGTTATTACTGCAGCAAGGTCTCGAAGCGGAAGCCCAATGCATGAACGTTTGGCTTCTGAGCTGGTAGAAGCATCTAGGGGGCAAGGAGCTGCAGTTAGAAGAAGGGATGAGCTACACCGGATGGCTGAAGCTAATAGAGCATTCGTCCATTATAGGTGGTAAGCCGGGTATTTTATGGTTACTAAGTCTGAATTGAGTAAAGTACGCAATATAGGTTTTATAGCGCATATAGATGCGGGCAAAACTACAGTAACTGAACGTGTACTTTTTTTCTCTGGGAGGACCTACAAAATTGGCGAGGTCCATGAAGGCACGGCGGTTATGGACTGGATGGCCCAAGAGCGTGAAAGAGGGATCACCATTACTGCGGCAGCCACTAAATGCGATTGGCAAGATCATACAGTAAATATCATAGATACTCCTGGGCACGTTGATTTCACTGCTGAAGTAGAACGAAGCCTTAGGGTTTTAGACGGCGGGGTTGTCGTATTTGATGCTGTAGCCGGTGTCCAGCCTCAATCAGAGACAGTATGGAGACAGGCTGAACGTTATTCCGTTCCTAGAATTTGTTTCATTAATAAAATGGATAGAGTCGGTGCTGATTTTAATAGAACAATAGAGATGGTTCGGCAGCGATTGAATGGGCGTCCTATTCCTGTTCAATTCCCTATAGGCTCGGAAGAGTCATATACGGGCGTTGTGGATCTAATTGACCTCAAGGCATGGATATTTGAGAGAGACGGTCAGGGTTCCATGAAGGAATCTGAAATACCTCAAGAACTTAATGATCAAGTGTCCAAAGTTAGAGATGAGATGATTGAGCGCATCGCAGAAAGCGATGATGAATTGCTCGAGCGCTATTTGAGCGGGGATGAAATTTCATCCGAGGAACTGAAAGTTGGTCTTCGCCGGGCTACTGTTTCCAACAAAGCGGTGCCTGTGTTATGCGGTTCTGCGCTACAGAGTTTAGGTATTCAACTTCTGCTCGATGCGGTTTTAGATTACCTCCCGTCTCCTTTAGATGTCCCTGCGGTTCAAGGCACGCATCCTCAATCGGGTGAAACCATTGAGAGGAATGCTGATTCAGCGGAACCATTTAGTGCCCTCGCCTTTAAAATTGTTACTGATCCCTACGTGGGGCGTTTGGTTTATTTCAGAGTCTATTCAGGAAGCATTAAGGCTGGGTCTAGCGTTTATAACTCGAGCAAGGGTGTTCGCGAAAGATTGGGTAGAGTTGTCCTGATGCATGCAAACCGCCGCGAAGAAATCGAAGAGGTGGGTGCTGGGGAAATTGCAGCCGCAGTGGGACTTAAAAATACATTCACTGGCGAGACAATATGTGATGAACGTAATCCCGTAATGCTTGAAGCTATCAGTTTTGCAGAACCAGTAATCTCTGTTGCAATTGAGCCTAAAACTCGTGCGGAACAAGACAAACTTACTGATGCTTTAATAAAACTCGCTGAAGAGGATCCTACTTTCCAAGTGCGTTACGATGACGAAACTGGACAGACAATCATGTCAGGTATGGGTGAATTACACCTTGAAATTTTGGTGGACAGGATGCGGCGTGAATTTTCAGTGGAAGCGGCAGTGGGACGCCCTCAGGTGGCATATAGGGAAGCGATAACCAAGTCTGCTCATTCGGAAGGTCGCTTTGTTCGACAATCTGGAGGACATGGGCAATACGGCCACTGCGTTATAGATCTGGAACCTGGAGAGGAAGGATCAGGCTTTGTCTTTGATGATAAAATTCGTGGCGGAGCTATTCCTAGAGAATTCATACCCGCAGTTCGCAAGGGAGCGGAAGAAGCGTTGGCTTCTGGCATAATCGGTGGCTATCAAGTTTTAGACGTAAAAGTTTCTTTGGTGGATGGAACCTTTCACCCCGTCGATTCATCGGAAATGGCTTTTCGCATTGCCGGGTCTATGGCTATTAAAGAGGCACTACGTAAAGCCGGTTCAATTTTGTTAGAACCATTGATGGAGCTTCAGGTTATTACACCTGGCCAGTATTTAGGTGATGTTTTAGCAGACCTAAGTAGCCGCCGAGGCAAAATTCGCACAATGGAAGGTGAAGGTGATACTCAGGTAGTAGATGCAGAGGTGCCACTAATTTCAATGTTTGGCTATGCTACTGATCTTCGATCTGCTACTCAAGGCAGGGCTAATTATAGCATGCAGTTCAGCAGATATCACGAAGCACCTTCGTCAACTGTTGAAGCGGTCGCACGAAGCGCTTAGGAATATTGGGAGTAATTGATGGTTGAACAAACAACAATAAGAAATCGAGGGGCTGGTGCGCAAAGGCAAAATCTTCGCATCACCCTAAAGGCTTTTGATCATCGGCTTCTAGACCAGTCTACTGCTCAAATTGTGGACGCAGCAGAGCGAACAGGTGTGGCTGTTGTGGGCCCGGTTCCAATGCCAACCCGGATTCGTCGTTGGTGTGTTATTCGATCACCGCATGTTGATAAAAATTCTCGTGAACATTTTGAGCTGAGAATTCACAAGCGCTTGATGGACATTGTTGATCCAAATTCAAAAACAATAGATGCTCTTACTCGGCTGCAAATGCCAGCTGGTGTGGACATTGCGATAAAGTTGTAAAACATGATTACAGGGTTGCTAGGTAAAAAGATTGGCATGACTCACTACTTTAGCTCAGAAGCTGAAGTAGTGCCTGTGACGGTTGTTGAGGTCGGCCCCTGTATAGTAACTCAAGTAAAAACGGTTCTTTCTGATGGTTATGATGCTATTCAAGTTGGTTATGGACGAGCTAAACAATTAACCAAACCTAAGAAAGGACACCTTAAATCAAACGGCGATCTTAAATATCTTAGAGAGTTTAGCTCTACTGATTTTTCCCAACATACCGTTGGCGAAGAATTGAGGGCAAATGAATTCAGGCCTGGTGAATATGTGGATATCACTGCTACGTCTAAAGGCCGTGGTTTCCAGGGCGTAGTTCGCAGGCATGGCTATGGTGGTGGGCCCAAAACTCACGGGCAAGGTGATAGGCAGCGGTCTCCTGGTTCCATAGGGGCGGGTACATACCCAGGTCGAGTTTTTAAAGGTAAAGCTATGCCGGGCAGGATGGGCGGCAAGCAAGTAACAGTTAAAAAATTGAGAATTGAACGAGTGGATTTGGATCGCAACCTATTGTTGGTTCGTGGTGCTATTCCTGGTTCTACCAATGGTTTTTTAGTAGTCAGACACACTGAACTTGATGAGTCCAAATTACCCCCTCGTGTTGAAGAGGATAACAATCAGGAACCAGAAACTTCTATCAGTGAAGTTTCTGCTCCAGAAGCTTCTGTTGCAGAGGCAGTAGATACTCCTGTTGCAGAGGCAGAGGACACTCCTGTTGCAGAGGCAGAGGACACTCCTGTTGCAGAGGCAGAGG
>MDTE01012807.1_pt1 | contig 20997 bp, 19 predicted proteins | sample 811231 | NCBI WGS metagenome assembly MDTE01 (sample SAMN05326651, study PRJNA326480) | marine metagenome | isolation source: seawater | place: Indian Ocean: Red Sea | collected 2010
GCGGTTATCAGCAGCACATTCATCAGCTGGAACTCATCGTTGCCATCCTCTGATTGTACGCATTCCAGGCATCGAGAACCCAGATCGGAACCACGGCACTCTTGACGTCGGACCGGCGGTGAAACCTGACATTTGTTCCAACTCCGACACCTTGCTAAGGTCCGCCGCCATGACTGACATCCCTCGTCTACTGCTCAACGGAGCTCAACCCGCCACGCCAGATATGCTGCTCGAATTTCTGGACCGCCTCGAGATTGCACATCACACCCTGGACCACCCGCCTATCTACACGGTCGCCGAAGCCAAGACCATCCGCGGCAAGTTGCCCGGGTCTCATTCCAAGAACCTGTTTCTGCGCAACAAAAAAGGACGCATGTGGTTGGTGACCTGCGAAGAGAATCGCCACATCGATTTGAAACAACTGGCCAAACGCCTCAATGCCAACCGTTTCTCCTTTGCGAGCCCCGAGCGATTGATGATCTACCTCGGTGTCGAGCCGGGTGCAGTAACACCGTTTGCCCTCATCAATGATGAGACCCAAGCAGTACGCTTCGTGATCGATCGCGCGCTTCTCGGCGTCCAGCCCTCCAACTTTCACCCACTGGTCAACACCAAGACGACGACCATCGTCGCGAACGACTTGCTGACTTTTGTTCGCGCCTGCGGTCATGAACCCGCGATCATCGATTTCGACTGACGGCACGCAAAGACCTACGGGGCACAATTGTGTATAATGATCGGCCGCATCTCGAATCTAGTCCTCATCCCCCAAAAAGATACAACCTGGACGGTTTCTACCATGTATATGTCGCGATACAAGAGCGCTGACGCAGACAGCTCCGTCATCACCTTCCCACTGCTCGAATGCTGGAACCCAATCACCAAGGTAGCAACTTTGGCCGCGCAGGTCGGTGGCCGACGAGTGATGTGCCGGATCTCCTTCAAGTTGCTGCGCAAGAAGTTCAAAGCCGCCGAAGACGAGCCTCTAGTCTCTGTCGCGGAGAATCGTTCAGTCCTCGAGTCGGCTGCCCGAAAGCTGATCGAGAAGAAGGCCTTTGAAGAGGACGGCTCCATTCTGATCCGGGACGCAGATTTGTAGCAGCTCTCCGGCTCGTCCCCTGCTTGCCCTGTCGACATCTAGCTCACCTGATGCGGGGACACTGGCGATGGAAGTTGGCCTTGTTGCTCGCACTTTGTGCGGCAGCCCAGGTGACCGCGGCCGACCGAACCGAGCTCCCCGATAAGCTCACACTCGTCGCCTTGCTGAGTGCCGGCAAGTTCACCGAGCTCGCAGCTCGATTGGAGCACTATCAGGATGGCTATGTTGCCGGCTCCCTCGCTGAAGCGGGCGTCGAGGCCGGCTTTCTCGCCTTCGCCAATTCAGAGCCAACGCTGGAAAATCGACTGGCCGAATGGGTCAGCGTGTCCCCGGAGTCCTACCTCGCACACGGCTCTCGAGGCGTGTATTACTGGAATCTCGGCGTTCTGGCGCGAGCCAGCACCTCTGTCCCCGACCGCGATGCCGGCGATCTATCGGACCAGCAGCGTTACTTTGACCGGGCAGCCCACGAGCTCGGTGTGGCAGTCACCTTGAACCCTCGTTTCAGCGTCGGCTTGTCACTGCTGATCGACCTGGTTGCACGCCTCGGTGATGTGAACGATCTCGATGCCGTCATACAGCACGCGACCAGCTCGGTGTCCGGCTCCCAGCTGGTGCACCGCCGTGCCCTGGAGGCGCTGCGCCCGGACCCTGCGGACCAGCAGACTCCGGGTGAACTCGATGCGATGCAGAACTACGTCTCCACCCACATTCAAGGCGACACCAGATTTGCCACCCTGCTAGGTTTCACGGCCATGGTCCAAGCTGATCGGCTAGCGCGCGACGATGAGCGCGTGCGAGCTGCAAGCTACTATGATGCGGCGCTGATGCAGGGTGAGTACTGGCTCTACCGGGTCCGGCGGGCGCTCAACTATTTCAAAAATCAGAGATTCGAAGCAGCGTTGTCCGATATAAACAAGGCATTGGTGCTGCGACCCCAGTCACCCAGGTCCTTGAGCTTGAGGGCGCGCATACTGGTTGGCATGCAACAGTACGATGCTGCTTTCGATGATTGGGACCTCGCCCTCCAGCTCAACCCATATGACCCCATCATCTTGCTCCACTACGCATTCGCGCTGCGTGACCAGCAACGTTTCGAGGATGCAATGCGGGCACTGACCAAGGCCCTGGAGCTCGGCTCCGATAATGTTCATGTCTGGGACGCCAGAGGTCGAATTCTGCTCTATGACTATCAGCTCTTCGATCTTGCCGTCGAGGCACTCGCTTACCCGGTGGCATCCGATCCGGCCAGCCCAAGCTATCGCTTCAACTACGCCGCAGCGTTGTACAAGAACAAGAGCTGCGACGCCGTCGAACAGTTCATGCACTATCGGTCACTGTGCGCGTCCGGCCAGTGCCCGCAGACAAATCTCGACTGGATCGATCACTCCGAAGAAATCCTCTATGCCTCCGGCCGGTGTCAGAGACGCGATGCCGAAGGTAACATTGTGCCCCGAAAGCGCAGGAGTCATGAGAAATGATTCTGAAATTAGATAGTGTGGCGGCTCACCTGGAAGCTGCAGTACGCGACTTCACCGATGTTGCTGTCGTCGGTATCAGCGGCGGCGTGGATAGTGCCGTGGTGGCGAGCATTTGCGTCGCCGCGCTAGGCAAGGCCAATGTCCGGCTGGTCTCCATGCCTTATGACGACACCGATGCCAAGTCGTTCAATGCCAGAAGTCATGAACTGGCTGTTTCGCTGGATGCGCCACATCATGTCGTCAGCATTTCCGCAATGTGCACCCCCTTGGAAAGTGCGCTGGGTAGTATTTTCGAAGGATCGCTGGACCAACTAACGCCCGCCAACATTCGCCCGCGGGTACGGATGAATGTGCTCTACGCCATTTGTGGCGAGCTCGGGTACCGCAGCTCGAAGCGAGCTAGAGTCATGGGCACTGGACACATGTCCGAAGACCTCATCGGGTACGACACCAAAGGCGGCGACGCCTTGTGTGACATCTTCATACTGTCCGACCTGGTGAAATCGGAAGTCTATCAGCTCGCTCGGCACTACGAGGTCCCCGAGAGTATCATCAACGCCGCACCGTCGGCCGGCCTGTATGACGGCCAGACCGACGAGGACGAGCTTGGCTACAGCTACACGGCGCTCGAGCCGGCAACCCTGGTGTTGAACGCGCTACTGCGTGGCCAAGTCGCCCCTGCCGAACTGAGTCCATCTGACCCGGCGTTCGCCAATGTTTCAGCCGAGCACGCGAGATTCGTCGTTGAACGCTATCAACGTCACCACCACAAGCACGAAGCTCCGGTCACCGTGAGCACCCGCCGGCCCGGGTGGATGGCGCCGGTCTAAGCCCCCCGGCTGGCGTTGTGTCCAACACGCTTGCGCCGAGCAGCACGCCGCTGAAGTTCCGATTCGTGACTTCTGTCACACGTTTCAATTAAAGGAAGCGTTTTTGTTTGAGCCCGCTGGTTCATAGATCGATACTTGCAATATGAAAAGTGGTGCATTCTTCTCCCCCCTGAGGTTCTGGGCCCAGGCCGTCGGTGCGCCCGGAACTGAAGTCGCGGTAGCGGGAGCAGTCAAAGAGTACGAACGAGGCGACTTCGAAGAGGCGCAGGGCGCTTTCGCGCAGCTCGCCGACAATGGCAACGCGAAGGCGAAATACTATCTCGGCCAGATGTATGCCAATGCCGAGGGTACCGTAGCTGATCCGGATACAGCGGTCGCCTGGTACCAGGAGTCAGCCAGTGCCGGTCATGCGTTGGCGCAGACCCGACTCGGCGAACTCTATCGGGATGGTCTGCTGGGCCTGGACCGGGATGCCTTGCTGGCTTATGCATGGTTCGACATTGCGGCCGGAAGTGGTGGCGACAGCACCAGCGTCGCTCAAGCGCGTGATGCTATCGCCGAGAAGTTGAGCACCGCGGAGCTGAAGCGGGCTCGCTCGCTCGCCATCGAGCTCGCCGCACGCCGCCCCAGCCCCTCGCCCAGAACCAGTTGAGCTCAACCCGTCAGCCGTTGCCCATGTGGCATGAGCCGCTCCGCTAGAATCTGCTGCTCGGCAAACTCGTCGGGCTGATCCGCCATTGCGTCATCGAGCACTGAGAGCCGACCCCGGAAGCTAGGGTGTGTCGCCACCATCAGTGACAGACGTTGATCCGGGGTCATCCGCACGTTTGACAACCGAACCCAGACTTGCCCGATGCCAGCGTTGCCCACCTTGGTCTGAAACCAGCGGCCGACCCGCTTCAGGACCTGTCCCTCGTTATCGGCGGGCAATATCCCCAGTGCCGCGCGGTGGCAAATGGCAATGCCCGTGCTTCTGCCGGGCCGACGACCACCGCCGGCTCTAGCTCCACCGTTTTATCGCCGATGATACTCGGCGCCCTTGGCGCCACCGGGAGACTTGATCCGCTTGCCATCTGCTGATGAAAATGCGCAGTTTCCCAAACTAGGCCACGGTCATGACTGAACAGATCTTGAGCGGTAGCTGGAACTACCCCTCGCCTATTAGATTCGGCGCCGGCCGGCTGCAAGAGTTACCCGACGCTTGCCGTGAGCTCGGCATGGAAAAACCGCTGCTGGTCACCGATCCGGGGCTCGCACCACTGTCAGTGGTCACCCACGCGCTCACCCATTGTCGTGAAGCCGGACTAGATTGCGGCCTATTTTCCGAAGTTCAGAGCAACCCGGTAGGGGCCAATGTGGTCGCTGGCGTCGAGGTACTGCGTAGCGGCGGTCACGACGGGGTCATCGCCATGGGCGGTGGCAGCGCGCTGGACGCGGGTAAGGCTGTAGCGCTCATGATCGGCCAAACGCGGCCCATCTGGGATTTCGAAGATCGGGCAGACTGGTACACACGGGTGAGCCCGGCAGGCATGGTCCCGGTCGTGGCGGTTCCGACCACCTCGGGCACCGGGTCCGAAGTGGGTAGAGCATCGGTCATCACGGACGAGAGCGACCACACCAAGAAGATTATTTTTCACCCTGATATGATGCCGGGCCGCGTCATTCTGGACCCGGAGGTCACGGTTGGTTTGCCCGCGCCCCTGACGGCTGCGGTCGGCATGGATGCTCTGTCACATTGCCTCGAGGCATATTGCAGTCCGGTCTACCATCCGATGGCGCACGGCATCGCCCTAGAAGGGATGCGGCTCATCCATGAGTGGCTCGAGGGAGCCTGCGCCCACGGCGATGACCTAGACGCTCGAGCCCACATGCAGGTGGCATCGAGCATGGGGGCCACCGCGTTTCAGAAAGGGCTCGGCGCAATGCACGCACTCAGCCATCCCTGTGGAGCTGTGCTCGACACCCACCACGGGCTTACCAACGCCGTGGTCATGCCCTACGTGCTGATGTTCAACCGCGACACCATCGGTGACAAGGCAGCCAGATTGGCCCGTTATCTGGGCTTGGCGGATAGCTCCCTGGATGGCGTGATGGACTGGGTTCTCGGTCTGCGAGAGCGCATTGGCATTCCCCACCAGCTATCAGCGCTTGGCGTCAATAGCACCCACATCGAGCAGCTTGCCCCCATGGCGGTCATCGACCCATCTGGCGGCACCAATCCAGTGCCGTTGACGCTCGAAACGACCAGCATGCTCTACGAAGATTCCATAGAAGGACGCCTCGGCACCGGCTAGCGTCGGGTTCGAGGCACGACCGCCGGCTTGCGAGCGAGACGCCGTTGGCAATATTCCCAGGCTGGAGGCTGGATTTGTTGAAATTGCAGGTACTATGTTAACTGAACACCTTTGGCCTCGAGCACCTGTTGTAACGGTTTCCTGACCGAGCAGTCCATGCGAGCAAGCAATGCGTATGATCAGACCAACCCAGAAACGCTGGCCTTTGCTTGCCAGCCTGCTCCTCGCACTGCTGCCCTCCTTGGCAGGCACCATTACGCTCGACTCCACCGAACTCGTGGTCACGCCCGAGCATAGGCAAGCGACAGGGCTCATCGTGCACTTGATGAGCAATTATCACTATCTCAAAGTTCCACTCGACGATGCACTGAGCCAGGATATCCTGGACCGGTACCTGGAGAATCTGGATCCCTACAAGCAGATTTTTCTCGCCAGCGATGTCGAGGCGTTTTCCGTCTACGCGACCCGCTTCGATGACTTCTTGCGTGTCGGTTATGTGAAACCGGCATTCGACATCTTTCGAGTGTTTCGTGCCCGGATCAAGGAACGCACCTACTCCTGGCTGACCCTCCTCGATCAGGAGTTCGACTACGACGTCGAGGAAGACTACCTGTTAAATCGTGAGGACGCCGGCTGGCCGGAATCTCAGGCCGCGCTGGATGAGTTGTGGCGTAAGCGGGTGAAAAACGATTTGCTCAGCCTGCGGCTTTCCGATCGGAGCGATGAGCAGGCCCGGGAGACCCTGACACAACGTTACGAAGGTATCGCTCGACGGTCCTATCAGCTGAATTCGAATGATGTATTCCAGCTGTTCATGAATGCCTACACTACAGCCGTCGAGCCACATACCGCATACTTTTCTCCACGCACCTCGGAGAACTTCAAGATTCGCATGAGTCTGTCGCTGGAGGGCATCGGCGCCGCCCTGCAAACCGAGAACGAGCATACCGTGGTGCGTCGCCTCATCCCAGGGGGCCCGGCGGCGCGGAGCAACCAGCTAAAAGTCGATGACCGCATCATTGGTGTCGGCCAGGGACTGGAGGAGGAGATCGTCGATGTCGTCAGCTGGCGTCTCGAAGATGTCGTTGACCTGATTCGCGGCCCAAAAGACAGCATTGTCCGGCTCGAAGTCCTGCACAAAGATGGGCCGAGTGAGATCATCACGCTGGTACGCAACACTATCGAGCTCGACGAGCAGGCTGCCAGCAGCTCACTGATCGAGCTTGCCGACGCTGACGGCCTTACTCGTATCGGAGTGGTCGATGTGCCAACGTTCTATCTCGACATGGCCGCGATGGTGGAAGGCGAGTCAGATTTTCGCAGCACTACCCGTGACGTACGCAAGCTCATTACGGATTTGGTCGGCGACGGTATCGACGGCCTGATCATCGATTTGCGTGGCAACGGTGGTGGCTCACTCCCGGAGGCTATCGAACTGAGCGGCCTGTTTATCGAAACCGGCCCGGTGGTGCAGGTCAAAGACTCAACCGGCAAGATCAAGGTAAACAAGGACCCCAACCCAGACATTGCCTACACCGGCCCCTTGGTGGTCCTGGTAGATCGGCACAGTGCCTCCGCCTCGGAGATTTTCGCCGCCGCCATGCAAGACTACAGACGTGCAGTGGTGGTCGGCGAACCGACTTATGGCAAGGGCACCGTTCAGAATGTTGTCGACCTGAACAACTTCGTCGGGCCCGACGTAGGCAAGCTGGGTCAGCTGAAGGTTACGATTGCGCAGTTTTTCAGGGTCAACGGCACCAGCACACAGCATCGTGGCGTAGTGCCGGATATCATTTTTCCAACAGCGCTCGACATCGAAGATCATGGTGAACGCGCACTCGACAACGCCCTGCCGTGGACCTCCGTGAACGCCACTACGTTCCAACCCGGACCGCTGCTAGACACGACTGTTGACGCCGTGCGTTCGCGACATGAGCATCGCGTCAAGGACGACGCCGGCTTCCACTATCTGCTCGAGGAAGCTCGTGCCCGGCAAGCACGAGACAGCAATGTGGTCACGCTGTTGATGTCACGTCGCAAATCCGAAGCAGAGACCCGCGACGCCGACCAGACCGCCAGACTCAACGAGCTGCGTAGCGCGCGTGGCCTCGAACCGTTGGATCAAGCAGCTGACGGTGACGAGATGGCTAATGAGGCAGATGCGGAAGAACAGATAGATATTCTGCTGGATGAAACCGCTAAGATCATGGCCGACATGATCATCATTGATCGTGATGGCGAAGACCTCCGCGCTGAAATCATTGAGCCACCCAACAACGACAACGCCACGGAAGCGTTGTAGGCAGCCCCGGAGCAAGCTCAGCTACCGCATTCGGCATCAAGAACCGAAGGCCTCTAGCACGCCCGAGACCGAAATACCGGGGCGAGCGCCAATCTCCTGAGCGAATATCACCACCCGGAGTTCTTGCAACGCGGAATCTAGCTCACTCCATGGACGGACGATCTGCTTCCCGCGGTCGATGCCAACACGACGCTCGATGCTTAGATACTCTTGCAACCGTCTCAAATCTCGATTGCCGGCGCTGCGGGCCTTGCCAAGACGGGCCTCCAATGCGCCCAGATAGCGTGGGTAGTCTTGTAGCACTGCAAGCTCCACATGCTGAGTGAATCCCCGGTAGATGAGCCCGTGCAGCTGCTCGCACATGTCGTTCAAGGACTGGGCTGGCACTGTGACCTCGGCCGCGACGAGGTCAGACGACAAGCGATGATAACTGCGCAGAACCTCAAGCATGATCTCTCCGAGCCGCGACGCAGCTGCTGGCAGGCTCTGGCGTGCCGCCATCAACCAGGCATCGAAGTCGTCTCGCGATCGGATCACCCCATCGAGCGAGTCGAACAAACACCGTCTCACTAACACATCAAGGAGTTCCTCAGTCAGCCCTTGCGCTCCATCTCGAGGTAACGACGGGTGTTGCAACGAGGGCTGCAGTGAGGAGTAAAGCAGTCCCAGCTCATCGAGCCCCGAAAACCGCTTGCTGATTGCAACCAGGTCCGGCTCCAGACAGATCCGACCCAACCGTCGTAATCCGGCCACGGTGGCCTGCTCAGCTTTGGCGCCTGTGTCCAGCACCCGTATAGCAACCGAGCTTTGACAATCGATGAGCGCCGGATAGCCCACACAGTCGAAGTCACCAAAGCTGAACCGAACACTCTCCGGCAAGCTGAAACACCACGATAACAAGCCGTCCCGGTCATAGGCCCGTGTACGAATACGTTCGAACCCGGCCGCAGCCCAGTCAGAAAATCTCGCCCACAGCTTTCGAATGTCGCGACTGACGGCCATTGGCTGTAGCTGATCGTCGACGAGTTCCACCCTGAGATTGAGAAACTCCGGCAACCTCGCATAGCCCCAGTCGGCGCGTGAGATGACGATCCCAGAACGCTCCGCCAACAACTTCTGGAGCTGGTCCAGCAATCCCCCACGCTCCGCATCCAGTTCCTCCAGGCACCAACGCACCGTCTCGGGCAATGGCACCAGCCGCCGTCGCAGTTCCTTGGGTAATCCACGCAACAGCACCATTATTTTTTCGCCCAACCATCCCGGCACACCCCATTCGAAATCAACGTCGTCGAATTGATTGATGAGCACCGCCGGTAATGTAAGGGTCGCGCCATCGTCTTCTGCGCCCGGTGCAAGCCGGTAACGAACCGGGAAGCGGTAGCCACGGACGGCCAGCTTGTCCGGAAACTCGGTCAACTTGGGCAGACGGATGTGCACGTCACGAACATCCGCCTCACGCATGTGCAAGACCTGGTCGTTGTCGGCTTCGGCCTGAAGCCGCCAACGCTCGAACTTAGCGGTCCGCGTGATCTGGCCAGGCAATCGAGCGTCGTAGAACTCAACCATGCGCAGCTCATCAGCGAGGATGTCGGTGCGCCGCATACGTTCGGCCAGGCCTTCCAAACGCTCCACCAATCGCCGATTGTGTAACAGAAACGCCCCGTCGCTGCGGACCAATCCACCAACCAGGGCGTGGGTGATGAACACCTGCCGGGCGTCCTCCGGGTCGGCCGCGTCGTAGGGTCTCTTGCGGCCGGTGACAACCGGCAGACCATGCAGCTGCACACGCTCGTAGGCGAACACCTGGCCGCGCCGTGGGTCAAAGTAGGGCTCGGCGAAGCTGCGCCGCAATAGCCGCTCGGCGGCACATTCTTCGATCCATTCCGGACGGATCCGGCTCACTCTGTGCGCATAGACGCGACGGGTCTCGGTAAGCTCGGTGCACATCACCCAGGCCGGATTCTTGCCATGCAGCACTGAACCGGAAGACAGCCGGAATCGGGAACCCCGCGCACCTTGGTAGTCACCCTCCGCGGTGCGCCGCCCTATGTGGGTCAGACATCCGGTCAGAATTGCCTTGTAGATATTGGCGTGACTCGCACGACGGCGATTCACGCTCAAGCCAAGCTCACTGACACGCTCGCACAACTGTTCGTACACGTCTCGCCACTCCAGCATTCTGCGCCAGGACACCAGCACGGTCCGACACAGCTTTCGTAACTCGGCGTTGCTCGACTTCGCCGCAACACGTTCAAAACGCATCCAAAAGGTAAGACATCCCATCAAGTCCGAGTGCTTGTCGGTGTAGTGACGTCGTGCTTCGAGCGCACGGGAACGCAACTCGGCCGGCACCGTAAAAGGATCCCGGACACTCATCAATGCCGCTAACACCAGCATTTCACGTAAACAGTCGAACTTCACCGCTGCGATCAGCATTCGACCCACACGCGGGTCTACCGGCAGACGCGCGAGCTGCTTGCCAGTCTCGGTCAGACATCCATCGTCGGTGAGCGCACCGAGCTCTGTCAGCAGCCGCATGCCGTCTCTCACCAGTTTTGGATCTGGCGGATCCAGAAACGGAAATGCCTCGACTTCCCCCAAACGCAGCGACTTCATACGCAAAATCACGGATGCAAGATTCGTACGTTTGATCTCCGGCGGAGTGAACTCGCGCATACGCTCGTAGACCCGCTGGTCGTAGAGCCGGATGCAACGTCCCGGCCCGGTGCGTCCGCAACGCCCGGCACGCTGTGCCGCTGACGCCTTAGAGATGATCTCTACCGGCAGCCGCTGGATCTTGCTGCGGTGTGAATAGCGACTCACCCGCGCCAGACCGGTGTCGATCACATAACCGACACCGGGTACTGTGACCGACGTCTCCGCCACATTGGTGGACAGTATGATCTTTGTCCGTTCAGACGGGGCAAACACCTTGTCCTGGGCCGCGGAGTCCAACCCACCAAACAGCTTGTGCACCTCACAGCGGTCATGGTCATTGAGACGCGCCGCGACATCGTTGATTTCGCGCTCACCGGGTAGAAACACCAGCACATCACCGAGGTGCGTGGAGTTTAGGGAGTCCACCGCCTCGGCCACAGAGACCGCCAGCTCGAATTCATCAGACTCTTCTTGTGCAGGTCGATAGCTAACCTCGACCGCATAGTTCGAGCCCTCCACGGACACCACCGGCGCACCGCCAAAATGCTCGGACAAGGCCTGGGTGTCGAGTGTGGCGGAGGTGACGATGACCTTCAGATCCGGCCTCCGGGGCAAAATTCGCTTCAGGTAGCCCAGCAGAAAATCGATGTTGAGACTGCGTTCGTGCACCTCGTCGATGATCAAGGTGTCATAACTACGCAGCAGGTCGTCATCGTGCAGCTCCCCGAGCAGGATGCCGTCGGTCATGACTTTCACGTAAGTGGATTCTGTAGTCTCGTCACTGAACCGAATCTTCGCCGCCGCGACTCGGGTCTGCGCACTACCGAGCTCGCTATTCAGATGGGCTGCAACACGGCGTGCCGCGAGTCTGCGCGGTTGGGTCTGACCGATGTACGCACCAGTGCCCCGTCCGAGCTGCAGGCAGATTTTTGGAATCTGGGTCGATTTTCCCGACCCCGTTGTCCCAGCAATTACACACACCTGGTGCTCGTCGATGAGCTGCGCGAGTCTCTCCCAGCACTTCCCGATGGGCAGATTTTGCGGGGCACTGATGACCGGCAACCCACTGACACGTCGCTCCCGAAGTCGAATGGAGTGCTCGATGCTCTCGGCCAGCGCCTCCAACTGGCGGTGGGTGCGGCCGGGGTTGTCTGCATCCCGCTGACGACACAATTTTCTAAGCCGATTGCGAAACCGTATCTGGTCGCGGTCCATACCGAGTGGCACGCGACGGGCCAGCTTGTCGAAAATTCCGGCGCTCACGTCAGTCCAGCCAGGTGTGGATTGAGCCACACCGCGGCGTCTCATTCCTTCGATTCGGGTCTGCCTGCAGGAGCTGATTATCTTTCATTCGCGCAAGGTCTTCGTGCATTGGAAACGCAAGATGTCGAGTCATGACTTGTTCAGAGGTTCCCTAGTATGATTCAACGCTTGTTCCTTTGAGTAGCCGAGCCGTGTCGACCAAGCGAGAGCATTTGTTTACCGGTACCGACTCCTATGTCGCGACCGAAGATTTGATGATGGCCGTGAATGCGGCGGTAACCCTCGAGAAGCCCTTGCTGATCAAAGGTGAGCCAGGCACGGGGAAGACGCTGCTCGCCGGCGAAATTGCTCGCTCGCTCGGCAAACCGCTCATCGAGTGGCACATCAAGTCGACCACAAAAGCACATCAGGGTTTGTACGAGTATGACGCCGTAGCCAGATTGAGGGACTCACAACTGGGTGACGATCGTGTCAACGACATCGGCAACTACATCATCAGGGGCAAGCTATGGGAGGCCTTCGACAACGACACTCAGCCGGTGCTGCTCATCGATGAGATCGATAAGGCCGACATCGAATTCCCCAATGACTTATTGCTGGAGCTGGATCGAATGGAGTTTCACGTCTACGAAACCAAGGCCCAGGTCAAAGCACATCATCGGCCCATAGTGATCATCACCAGCAACAACGAGAAAGAGCTGCCCGATGCCTTCTTGCGTCGGTGTTTCTTCCACTACATCCGGTTTCCCGACAAGGAGACCATGAGCCAGATCGTTGATGTTCACTTTCCAGGCCTCAAACAGCAGTTGCTCACCGAATCACTGGAAGCGTTCTTCGATGTACGCGAGGTGCCGGGTCTGAAAAAGAAGCCGTCGACCTCCGAGCTTCTCGATTGGATCAAGCTGCTCGTTGCAGAAGATATCCCACCCGAAGCTCTACGTAGCGACGACGCCAGCGATGCCATCCCGCCTCTGTACGGCGCGCTGCTCAAAAATGAGCAAGATGTTCATCTCTTCGAACAGCTGGTGTTCTTGAACAAACGGCAACGACGCTGATCCGCCATGCTGCTCGATTTCTTCTTTCTTTTACGCAGAGCCGAGGTACCGGTTTCAATCACCGAGTTCCTGAGTCTGCTCGATGGCCTGAAGCGTCATGTCTCCGGTTCCAGCGTCGATGACTTCTACTACTTTGCGCGCTCAGCACTGGTCAAAGACGAACGGCACTATGACCGGTTCGACCTTGCATTTGGTAAGCATTTCGAGGGACTGGAGGCCGTTTTCAACGAAGTCCATGGCGAGATTCCGCTCGAGTGGTTGGAGAAGCAGGCGGAAAAGCATCTCACGGAGGAGGAGAAACGCCAGATTGAAGCGCTTGGCGGCTGGGAAAATCTCATGGAGACCCTCAAGCAGCGGCTCGAAGAGCAACGAAAGCGCCACCAAGGCGGCTCTAAGTGGATCGGTACCGCCGGAACCTCTCCTTTCGGCGCGTATGGCTACAACCCGGAAGGCGTGCGCATTGGCCAGCACGAATCCCGTAATCGTCGCGCCGTCAAGGTGTGGGACCGTCGAGACTTCAAGAATCTGGACGACGGCCGCGAGCTCGGCACTCGTAACATCAAGGTCGCTTTGCGCAGACTCAGACAATTCGCCCGCCAGGGCTCCGACGAGGAGCTGGATCTGGAAGGCACCATCGATTCCACAGCACGCAACGCCGGCTATCTGAATCTGAAAATGCGTCCCGAGCGCCGAAACACGGTCAAGGTCCTGTTGTTTCTGGATATCGGCGGCTCCATGGATGACCACGTTCGAATCTGCGAAGAGCTTTTCTCTGCCTCCCGCACCGAGTTCAAGCATCTGGAGTACTTCTATTTTCACAACTGCGTGTATGAATCAGTATGGAAAGACAATCGCCGACGCCACACACAACGTATACCCACCCTTGAGATCATTCGTACCTATGCGAGCGACCACAAGCTGATTTTTGTGGGCGATGCCACCATGAGTCCGTATGAGGTGGTATACCCCGGAGGCAGCGTCGAGCATTGGAACGAGGAGGCTGGTGCGGTGTGGATGAGCCGTCTGCTCCAGGCCTACCCGCACGCGGTGTGGTTGAACCCGGAACCAGCGCTGCGCTGGGAGTACACACAGTCCATAAAGATCTTGAAAGAACTGATGGAAGACCGAATGTTTCCGCTGACTCTGGAAGGCCTCGACGCCGGAATGAAGGAGCTGCGGCACAGTCATTGACAACCGTACGGTGTAACGAGCTAGTCACACCGGCAAGACAGACCACCAAGGTCATCCAAGACACCAACCTGGGAGACGTACAGTGACATTTTCGGTAACAGGACACTGCGAGACTACGGGCATGCTCGGCGTCGCCATCACAACATCGAGCATCTGTGTCGCGAGCCGCTGTCCATGGGCACGCCCTGGGGTTGGTGCGGTGTCTACCCAGAACATCACCGATCCCACCCTCGGAAACACATTGCTCGACAAAATGGCTACCGGCCAGAGTGCGCCGGAAGCACTGTCATCGTTACTCACGAGTGACACTGAGAATCTCGAGTACCGGCAGATTGCATTGATTGACGCCAACGGCGGTCATGCCGCCAACTCCGGAGACAGGACCCTGGGGGTCAACAATGTGTCGTTCGGGAATCACTGTGTCGCCGCCGGTAACTTACTCGACAACCCCACCGTCACCGACGCCATGGCGCATCGATTCAATGAACTCAAAGGCACCCATCTTGCGGACCGGCTGTTGACTGCTCTGGAAGCAGGTCTGGACGCGGGTGGAGAAGGCGGCCAGGTGATGTCGGCGGGACTGCTGGTGGTAGACCGTCACCCCTGGCCACTGGTCGACTTGCGTTGTGACTGGGCCGAGAGTCCGATTCGCGTGCTGCGTGGCGTCTGGGAAGCTTACGAGCCTCAGATGGACGACTATGTCACGCGAGCCCTGGACCCTGCATCGGCACCTGCTTACGGCGTCCCAGGCGACCCTTGAGCGCCAAACGGCGGCGATGACGGCACTCTGATCCAGTCAAACCCGGCCCAAGCTCTCCAACAACTGTGCATGTAATGTCGTCGTCGCGGCCGCAAGAATTCGCCCCGTCCCCTCCAAGCTAAGCGGGGCGCCCTGCCAATCCGTGATGACTCCGCCGGCGCCAGTCACCACCGGCACCAGAGCCAGATAGTCGTACGCGGCCATATCCGCCTCAACAACGACATCCGCCCAACCGTCGGCCAGCAGCCCGTAGGCAAAGCAATCAGTGCCATAGCGGACTCGTCTCGCCGCTGCGGCAACGGCGTCAAATGCCGGTTTCTCGGTTGCATTGAACATGTGCGGCGTGGTGGCAAACACCGTGGCGCTCCCGAGCTCGGTAGTCTCGCTGACCCGGGCACACTGCGCACCACGCCAGGTGCCGTGCGGTGTGCCGAGCCAGCGGTCTTCCAGGGCTGGCATCTCCAGCACTCCCAGCACTGGTTGCCCTGCGACCAGCAATGCAATCAAGCATCCGAACAAGGGCACGCCGCTGACGAAAGCCTGGGTACCATCGATGGGGTCGATCACCCAGACGCATTCGGCATCGTCGTGCTCGGCCCCAAACTCCTCGCCGACCATACCGTGGGTTGGAAAGCGATCAGCGATGCGATCGCGCAATCGGGCTTCGATGCTTCGATCGGCAATGGTGACCGGTGTCTGGTCGGCCTTGTGCTCAACCTCCACGCGCTGGCCAAAATGCTGTCGAGCAATTGCACGCGCTTCATCCGCCAGTTCACCCGCGAACTCGGTCAGCCGTTCCAGCCTCACTCCACCGACTAGCTCCGTCATGAGCCACTCTCATCTGAACAGTAAGTTAAGTGATTTATTTAAAAAAGACTCTACGGACTCAATCCGACTTGTTCGTGGCCTTGCGGGCCGCGATTGCGGCCGCCATAGCCTCCGCCTCGATGCTCTCGTATCGCGCCTCCAAGTCATCGGCTACCGCTCGGGCCACCTCTTCAGGGCTACCATCACATTGCTCGGGAGAGCCTTTGCGCCATTCCTCCAGATACGAGTCGGTGCCGAAAAGACCTTTACGCATGGCGACACTGTCGATGAGTTCTTGGAACCGGTCGCTCAGTTGAATCTTGGCGCGTTTGCGGCCCGCGCGAGCCTCAACCAGGGAAGGAATATCTTGCCAATACAAAATTGTGAACTGAGCCATGACACCTGTTCTCCGTAGCGTCGGTGAGGTCACGCCGATGCCTAAAGTCAGCCTGGCTTCGGTTCGGCGCAGCAGTTGGGCTGCGCGAGTTTTGCCCTACCTCGGGCCCCTGTCAAGCGCTCGTTCGCGGTTTTTTGAGACGGTCTCGGACTCGGCATCACGAACCTCCTCAGCGACTTGCGCACGGGTGAAGAACTCGCCCTCTTTGAGAAAACCAGCAACTATGCTCCCGTGCACAGCTGTGACTTTTCCACCTCGCGAACGCCGGACGACCAGAGGCTCCGGCAACCCGTCCAGCACGTGCATTGGGGCCGGCTTTCCGTCACCAAACCTAGACAGATGGGTGAGCCCAGTCGCCTGAACCAGAAACGCTGGAACGAAGCCTGCGTCACGGCTGCCGCTGCCGAGACCCTCATAGGCCCGTTTTTGCTGGCGCAACCCGCGACTCGTCAACACCTGGCGCGAGTGCTCTTTATAGAAGCTGTGTAGCAGGAAAGGCGGTCCACAATGCTGCCACTTGCTCATGACCTTTTGTTGTCTCGATCCACTATGTGTCACTGTATCGAGGCTCCCAAAACCGATCACGGCCGTTCGTCGCCAATTCACTACCACCCATCCCGCGTTTCGTAGACTCGATCACAGATTGAGTCAATAGTCGCCCCATTTTGGTCACTTTGACGCATATTCTGGCCCTGTCTCGTCACTCTGATTCACGGCCGAGGGCAAATCGTCCGTCGTTCCTGGCATCAGCCACTCTGGCGCCGGCGATGTCACCGCCGCAAACAACCAACTGAACGCTCTACCCTGACGGGCCACACGAGGTAGAATTTCGTTCCATGGAGATGCAGGGCTACAGCATCGAGCGCAAAATTGGGATGGTGTCTGGCAATTTCAAGCTGAACAGTGTTGCGATCACATGTCCCGCACGCGAGCCAAGTCTTCTACACTGAAGCCCCAAAACAAACCGACCCCAGCACTCATGATCCGCGTCCTGACACTCATGTTCCTCCTCGGCGCCGTTGGCCTGGCACAAGCGTCCCCAGAGGGGATCCCAACATTCCCTGACCAGGCCAGCCATCTCGAGGACTACACCGTCCCTGGCAGCGAGACCATGCAGGCTTCATTCAGGTTGCGCTCCAGGTATCCCGATTCTGCGATAATTTCGCACTACGACAGCGGGCTTGCGGAGGGCTGGTCCGCTTGTAAGGCCGCAAACCACGGTTGGCAATCCTACGTAGACACCTCCGGCAGCTCACCCAAGCTGGTTCATCAACACATTCGGTACTGGGTGAATTTCGAGCAATCCAAAATGATGACTGTCATCGTTCGCCATTATTCGAAAGCACAGGCAGTCAAGTGTGCTCCGGACAATGAAATCCAGCATGGCGTCCTGGTGGTGTCGCGCTCGCCCAAGCTCGACGACGAGATCGCATTGCTCAAGCTGACCTGCGATGTCGACCGCAGCCGGCTGGCTGCAATACCTCGTGTCGCAGCCTGTACCGGCAACTGACGGCAAGCGCCCTGCACAGCATGGCGTTCAGCCCGGGTCAAGCCATTGTCGGTAAGTCCGGGACCCACAAGTAGCCGTCTGCATCAAGAATAAACGCCTCACGAGTCCCGTGCGGCTTGTCCGTTGCGTCCTGCAGCACGGTGAAACCGAGCGAGCGAGCAATACGGGTGGCTTCGTCCGGATCACGACCGTGCAGTCTCAGCTCCGCACCAACGCCGCGGGGCGTCACGGGCTCGAGCATGGGCGCAAGCGGATGATTGGCATAAGTCCTGTCGGCATGCAGCATCCACTGCGCTTGCGCGAACTGATAGGCAGCAAAATCCGGCTCAAAATGGAGTTCCTGCGCGCCCAGAACCGCCGTGTGAAACTCGCGGACCGCTGCGAGATTCCGGCTCAACAAGTTGATAGTGAGTCCCGTCAACGACCGTCCGTACTCGTCCGCCTCCATCCAGGGCCGTGTGCTATTCGAACCTGACATCGCTCGCCTCCTCGTCGTCTTTGACCGGCCATGCCCGGTAGAAATGGTGTACCGGGCCGTGGCCGCTTCCGACACGGAGTTCATCGGCCTTGACTATGGCTCCATTCAAATACTGCTTCGCCATCCCGACCGCGGGTGACAGCGCGAAACCTTTTGCAAGCCCGGCGGTAATGGCACTGGACAGTGTGCACCCGGTGCCATGGGTATTGCGAGTATGGACACGCGGCGACCGCAGCCATTGCGCTTGCTCACCGTCATGCAAAAGGTCCGAACACTCCGCGCCCTCTAGGTGTCCTCCTTTGAGCAACACCCCGCGGGCACCCAATGAGAGCAGCTTCTCCGCGACTTTGAGCATCTCGTCTTCGTTGCGCGCAACCGCCAGGCCAGTCAATGCGGAGGCTTCCGGCAAATTTGGTGTGACCAGGCTCACTAGGGGCATCAAGACTGACTGGATTGCGCTTATGGCCTCATCGGCAAGCAGCTTGTCACCGCTCTTGGCGACCATCACTGGATCCAGCACGACGTTCTCCAGCCCGAACTCGTCGATGCCCGCAGCTACCGTCTCGATGACCTCGACGCGCGACAGCATTCCGATCTTGGTCGCCGCAACCTCAATGTCTTCCAGCACAGCTGCGATCTGTGCTGCTACAAACTCCGGCGGTGCCTCGAAAATAGATCTGACTTTGTGCGTGTTCTGGGCTGTAAGCGCAGTCACCACGCTGACGCCGAAGACGCCGAGCGCGGAGAAGGTTTTCAGGTCGGCTTGAATCCCCGCCCCGCCACCGCTGTCAGAACCGGCGATAGTTAGTGCATTGAAAATCATCTGCTGGTGCTCTCCAGAAGTTCGATACGACCCAGTCCGTATACCAAGTCAGGCACTACCGTTCCATCGTCAGGCTCCGTGCCAGCAGCAGAAAAGGGCTGGCATGCGTGGTTGTTCAGTCCCGGTGGAAGGCGGAGAATACTGACCCTTTGCTGATACCTCCATATCTTTTACACACCATGATCAAAGCCATCACATTCGACCTCTGGGACACCGTCATTCATGACAACTCAGATGAACCCAAACGACAAGCGCAAGGACTCAAATCCAAGCCTGAGACACGCCGCGATCTGGTCTGGGAAGCATTAGACAAGCACTCTCCCATAGACCACGCACATGTCGCACAGGCCTACGATGTCACCGAGGCTGCATTTAGCCACGTGTGGCATGAGCAATACGTAACCTGGACCGTGCATGAACGACTTCGTGTCTTGCTCAAAGGTCTCGGCCGGACATTGCCGGAAGCTGATTTCGAAGCCGTAGTCCGCGCGCACGAGGATATGGAAGTCGACATTGCGCCAGATCCCGTTGAAGGCATCTGTGACGCCGTCCGCGTGATTGCCGAGCGTTATCCAATAGCCGTCGTTTCCGATGCCATAGTCTCGCCCGGACGCGGCTTACGCCAGATTCTCGAGCAGTTCGGCATACGCGACTGTTTTGGCGGTTTCGCGTTCTCCGACGAGGTCGGATTTTCAAAGCCACATCGCAATATGTTTGCGTGCGCGGCACAGCAGCTCGGCGTCGAGATTTCTTCCATGGTGCACATAGGGGATCGCGATCACAACGATGTCAAAGGTCCGCACGCGCTCGGCATGAAAGCGATTCTGTTTGCCGTAACCCGTGATGCCGACAAGCAACACACGACGGCGGATGCTATCTGCGAGCGTGCTCGCGACCTACCGCAGATCATTGAAGATCTGGCCTCCTACTGACGGACGATTACGGAGCACTCATGTCCAATCAACCGAAGTTTCTGGTTATCGACGGCTATCGCAAAGCGGGCCGGGAAGAACTCGCTCAAGGAGGCTGCACACCCGCCGGCGAACTCTACCGAAATGTGCTCCTGAAGTGCCATCCAGGGGCAATCGTCGACATCGTCTACCCGGCCGACCCTGGCAGTGAACTACCGCAGGGCGCGGCGCTCGCTGGCTATGACGGTCTGGCGTGGACCGGTTCGAGCCTGACGGTATACAAGGATGAGCCGGCCGTCACGGCGCAAATCGAGTTCGCCAAGGCGGCTTTCGAATCAAAAGTACCCAGCTTTGGCAGCTGCTGGGCCGCGCAGGTCGGCGTTGCCGCTGCCGGAGGGCTGTGCGCCGCCAATCCGCGTGGCCGCGAGATGGGGTTCGCACGCAAGATTGCACTCACAGACGAAGGGCGTGGTCATCCGCTCTACTTCGGCAAACCTACGGTATTCGACGCTTTCATCAGCCACGAGGACGAAGTCACCCATCTACCACCAGGTGCCGTTCGACTAGCGGGCAATTCATTCAGTCATGTTCAAGCAGTGTCTATCACCCATCGTGGCGGCACGCTCTGGGCGGTGCAATATCACCCAGAATATGACCTCTATGAGCTGGCTCGATTGATCTACTGCCGAATCGAAAAGCTTGTTGGCATGGGCTTCTTCACCGACAGCGACGCAGCCCTCGATTATGTCGCCACGCTGGAGGCCCTCCACCAGAATCCGGACCGCAAGGACCTTGCCTGGCTGCTCGGCGCGGACGCCGATGTGATGAACGAAGACGTTCGGCTGGCGGAGGTCAAGAACTGGATTGAGCATCTGGTACTGCCGAGCATTCGTGTCTGACGACGCGGCGAAAACATTAACAAGCATTAATTTTCGGTTAATCAGGCAGTAACCCTCCGTGGCATAAGGTGCCCGCGGTCAGCATTCGCTGGCCGGTGGCCACCAATCACTTCAGGAGGGTGAACAATGTCAGCCAATTTTTTTTCTCGAGCCGTCTCGTCAACATCACGTAAATCGCTCGGGGTCGCCGCCGCAGCCGTTGTGCTGTCCGCGGCATTCACAGTGCCGGTGCTGTATAC
>MDTE01147293.1_pt1 | contig 20996 bp, 18 predicted proteins | sample 811231 | NCBI WGS metagenome assembly MDTE01 (sample SAMN05326651, study PRJNA326480) | marine metagenome | isolation source: seawater | place: Indian Ocean: Red Sea | collected 2010
GGTTTCCTTGGGAATGAAAAGACTAGCAGGTAGCATCCTAGTCCCGCTCCCTCCAGCAAGAATGACCGCATCTTCCACCTTCGCCATGTTATCCGCCAGACATCAGCCCCTTTCAACAAAGCGCCAAATCAGGAATAATCAATTCCATGAGGTGGTAAAGTGAAAAGGCCAAGGTACACGCCAAGGACAATGGAACCGGTAACAGTCATTGTTCCGGTTAAGGACGAAGAAGTTGGACTAAACTTCCTACTGGAGGATTTTGGTCGATCAAGTTTGAAAGATCTTTACGATATTCGATTTATGTTCGTCATCGACGTTAGAACCAGTGACTCTTCGAAGCTAATCGCATCACAGTTTTCTGACAATATTATCGACCAAGAAGAAACAACTGGAAAGGGCTCTGCCATAACTCAAGCAATCGAAAAATGGAAGTTGAACCCAACTTCGAAGGTCGTTTTTCTTGATGCTGATGGATCTTACTCCTTTGAATCAGTCATTAGGATACTCGAGACTCTAGAAAGTGGAGCTGATGTGGTTTCAGGCTCAAGATTCTTGTCCGGGAGGGGCAGACCAAGTGGCATGAGTAGGCTGCACAATTTTGGAAATAGGGCCCTATCAAAGATCTCCAGCATACGCAACTCCAGAAGGATATCCGATCTCTGTACCGGACTCTGGGGGTTCAAATCTGAGGCCCTGATGGCAATGGAGATAAAATCCGAGGGTTTTGACTTAGAGGCCGAGTTGGCGGGTCTAGCCAGGAGAAAAGGACTCGATCACGTCGAAGTTCAGGTCGATTGGAGTCAGAGGAAGGGAGGAACCAGTAAACTTCGTTCTCTGACCGATGGATTCATCATCCTTCTCAGGATTATAAGGACTTAGCATCGAACCAGCCGGAAATAGTCTCATTGGGGGAAATCATCGAAGAGGGGGCAATTATTGTGCCGGGGTTGGTCACGACATTGCAACCGAGCTGACTTCCGTCGCCGATCAAGGCTCCTAGTTTTCGAAGACCAGTGCCTAATCTCTCCCCATTCGCCAGCTTGATTGTCACTTCCTTCCTGTCGTTTCTGACGTTGGAGAGTTTTACTCCGGCTCCGATGTTCACGCCCATTCCAAGAATCGAATCCCCGACATAGTTGAAGTGAGGTGCCTTGGAGCCTGGAAGTAGTACAGAGTTCTTAACCTCGGAAGAGTGTCCCACGACGGCTTCTTCGCATATCCAACTCCCAGCTCTCAAATATGCTGAATGCCGAACTTCAGCTTTAGACCCGATATAGCAAGGGCCCTCAATTCTCACGAACTCTCCAATTCTAGCATCCGGATGGATAAATATGCCATTATTCGCCCCCTCAATACTCGAAAGTTGAGAAACCAGCCCATCGTCGCTAGCAGACAGAATCGACCAGGGCGAACTTCTGTCAGGAAACTGAGGAATATCTTCTTCATTCAAATCACTAAGCCTCGGAAATAACTCATCAACCGAAAACATATGTAACAACGTCTGGAGTTACGCGAATAATTGTTTTCTGTTCAAAATACCACCTATATTCATTGTTTTTCTTAATTTCTTATCCGGATTCCAAATGCTTGGGTCGTTTTGAAATACAATCGGCATTCCGAATAAGTTCAATGTGTGGCATCTTTGGCTGCATTTCTCCTGATGCAGCCAACCGGGTTCTTGAAGGACTAAGGAAACTGGAATACAGGGGGTATGACTCAGCAGGTTTGGCGGCACAATTCCCGGGTCAAAATCAACCGATGATGACCGAGAGGACCACTGGTTACGTTTCCGACTTGGTTTCAAAGGCCAACGGACGATTCAATGGGGCCCACATCTCTATCGGACACACTAGATGGGCCACACATGGTGGGGTTACAGACCTAAATGCGCACCCACATTCCAGCAATGATGGGAGAATAACTCTGGTACACAACGGAATTATCGAGAACTCGATGGAGTTGTGTGAGAGAGTTTCAAAAATGGGCTATGAATTCTCATCAGAGACTGACACAGAAGTCATCGTGCATTTGCTGGATCGCGAATTGAAAACACAATCAGATTCATCAAGCCACCTCCAGGCATTCGCAAATGTTGTCTCCCAACTTCGTGGCTCTTGGGCTATCGCAGTAATGATTTCCGGGTTAGAGGGGATTTTAGTGTCTAGAAATGGGGCACCCATGGTAATTGGCAGGGGCAAGGACAATGTTTCCGTAGCTTCCGACGTCCTCCCTTTCTATGGAGCATGTTCCGAAGTTTGTTACATGTCAGATGGAGAGAATTTACTAATCACCGAAGGAGAAATCACTTCATTGGATAAAGAACGTTTTTTTGAATTCGAAGTTTTGGAAGGGGTATATGATGAACAAGATCCGGGAAATTTCGAACATATGATGCTGAAGGAAATCTACGACCAGCCAGCGTCTCTTTCGAACGCATTGTCAGGAAGAATTAGTGCAGACGGGTCAAAGGCCGAACTGGGGGGGCTTTCTTTATCCCCGGACGAAATAAAGTCCCTAGACAGGATCAACTTAGTTGCCTGCGGCACAGCCTATTATGCAGCAGAGATTATGTCATCGTACATCAGAAAATTCTCCTCTCTGAGGGCGGAGGCATTTATCGCGAGTGAGTTTCCAGCAAAGTCCGTCTGCTCAAACAACACGCTAACCATTGGAATCTCTCAATCAGGAGAGACAAAGGATACCATAGACGCTATATTGGAAGCCAAGAAGCACGGCAGCCATATCAGCTCCTTTTGCAATGTGATCGGCTCTACTCTAGCAAGGCTTGCCGGAAATGGTGCTTACATGCACGCCGGACCGGAATTTGCAGTCGCTTCGACTAAAGTTTTCACAAACATGATTTCGACGGGATTGCTTTTCGCCCTAACCATTTCCGATATGCCCTCAAAGGAAAAAAAGGAAATTGTTTCAAGTCTCAGGAAACTTCCGAACTCAATACAAAAGCAACTCGTTAACGAGGACGGCAGCATAGAAAAGGCAGCTGAACTGATAATTGGCTCCGAACCTCCGATTTTTATTGCTAGGGGGCTATCTACGTATGTCGCCAAGGAAGGCGCATTGAAAATGATGGAAATAAGCTACATTCACTGTATTTCTGTCCCCGGGGGAGAATTGAAGCATGGACCAATAGCACTTCTTTCGGATGATACCCCTGTTATTGCGATTGCTCCAGCAGACTCCAATCTCAACCTGATGGAATCTACAATCAGGGAGTGCAAGAGTCGCGGAGCAAAGGTAATTCTGATAACCGATCACGAAGGTCCTATATGCGAGTTTGCGGATTTGGTAATACAGTGTAATGAGTCGCACGACGCTTTATATCCTTTCACGGCAATAATTCCCCTGCAACTCCTGGCTTACAGAGTCGGAGTAATGAAGGGAGTCAATGTCGACAGGCCCAGAAATCTCGCAAAGTCGGTCACTGTGGTCTAATCCCCTCGTCTCCAAAAAAGAACTCTTTAGTTCTAGCATGCACCCCTGTGTCGTTTTTTATTTCTTCTAATCTAAACCAACGATACTCCCTATGCTGTATTTGAGGTATATTTTCCAATTCTAACTTTTCTATTTTTATCCTCAATGCAATAGAAACATAATGGGAACCGACATCTTCAGAGAATGCAGAATTCTCGTACATATGTTGAAAAACTCCATGAAATTGACTTTCCTCAAGACTAATTTCTCTTCCTAGTTCTAAATTGGCAATCCTCAGAAAGGCACTCTTGAAATTCTCCATTCTTCGTATTCTTCCGCCAGGAACAAACCAATAATTCTTAGCAGGACTATTTTCCCGTTTTCCCAGAAGAATTGAACCATCTGTGTTTTCGACCAATAAGTCAATAGAGACTAAAGGAAGATTCGAAATTGAAGCAGTAAAATCTCCCTCATCAATTATCGAATCGTCATTCACTTTCTCTCTTCCATATAATCTCTAACAATATCTGAAATTTCAGCAATCTCTTTTGAGATATCATAGTGGTGATTGCCGAAGAAGAGGCCATTATCATGAACATGATCGGCTACTAAGAGGTCGCAACATGTGGTATGATCCATCAACTTAATTACCGGGTTTCTAACAAAATTGCCTGCAACAATCGGCCTAACTTCAATTCCGGCCTCCTTCATTAATGAAATCAACTCAGATCTACTAGACCCATCTTCGATAATCATAGAGAACCCGAACCAACTTGATATGCCCACCTCATTCTGAATTCTAATTCCTTCAATGTCAGAGAACATTCTCTTGAACTCCCCTGCATTCGCTCTTCTCCCCTCTATAATTGAATCAAGCTTCTTTAATTGGGCACGACCAATTGCGCCCGACATCTCCAATGGCCTAAGATTGTACCCCGGAAGAATGAATCTAAACGATTCCATGAATGAATCATCAGAAATTTCCGCAATTAGGTTATCAACTGGTAGCCCCCTTGTCCACCCATGAGCTCTCAGAGAAATCATCAATTGATACAATTCTTCAGAGTCTGTTACGGTCATGCCTCCTTCCATGGTGGAGATGTGGTGGCTGAAGAAAGAGCTGAATGTACCTGCAACACCGAAAGTTCCAGCATAATCACCATTGAATTTTGCCCCCATTGATTCGCAATTATCTTCAACAAGAATTAGTGAATTCCTTTCACAAATATCTGCGAGTATTTCGAAGTTCATTGGGTTTCCAAGTAGATTGACACCCATGATCATCTTTGTTTTGTCTGTAATCGCCGCTTCTACTTTCTTTAAATCTAAGTTCAGAGTCTCTAAATCAATATCTACAAACTTCATTTTTAGTCCATACTGATGGAGTGGGTAGTATGTAGTGGACCAAGACACCGCAGGAACAATTACTTCGTCCCCAACAGAAATATCATACTTCTTCGAATGAAATAATGCCGCTATTGCAAGAAGGTTAGCAGAGGAACCAGAGTTAGACATGACTGCGAACTTTGATCCAAAATACTCTGCGAACTCATTTTCGAACGACTTCACTTCTTCCCCCATAGTAAAGTGATTAGATTCTATAACTCTTTGAATGGCTTCATACTCTTTCTCGTCCCATGAACTAGTTGCAAGAGGAAGTGTCATACCCACTCCTCCAAGAAATATCGGTAGGTTTCGCGAACTCCTTCTTCCATGCTTGTCGGGGCCGACCAACCTAAATCATTCTGTTTTGTGATATCAACAAGTTTCTTCTTCATCCCAGTTGGTTTCGTAAGGTCAAATCGAAACTCTCCATCAAATCCAACTACCTCAGCAATAATTTCATAATATTCTTTCACAGAAAAGTCATGACCAAGACCAACGTTCATTTCATTTGGCACATCGATATAGTTTTCCAAAGCGAAACACACGAAATTAGCAAAGTCAGATGAAAACATGAATTCTCTCCTTGCTGTCCCGTCGCCCCAGATATCAATCCCATCATACGATGAATCTTTCTTTAGATGCATTCTGTGAATAACCCCAGGAATCAAGTGAGCCTTGCTCAAATCAAAATTATCATATTTTCCGAACAGATTGCATGGAATCAGTGTTTTATATTTTGTACCAAATTGTGAATTAGAGAAACTGCACAATCTCGCAATTGCAATCTTTGCAATAGCATAGCCCTCATTTGTAGGCTCCAAAGGTCCACTAAGTATCAGTTCCTCTTTCAGAGGATTCTCTCCATCCCTAGGATACATGCATGAACTTCCAAGATTAATGAATTTTTCAACCCCATTTTCAATACATGCATCAACAACATTTGATCCCATTGACAAATTTTGTTGTAAAAAATCAAACGGCCGAGAAATATTTGCATGAATTCCACCAACTAATCCAGCACAATGAATAACTGCATCAGGATTATTTTCAAAGATAAACTCCCCTATTTTTCCTTTCTCGGTTAGATCCAATTTCTTCCTAGAGGGAGCAAAAACTTCGACATCATTGGATTGCAATACTTCGATAATGTTCCGCCCAACCATCCCATTTCCTCCAGTAATCAGAACCCCCACCTCAACACTTCCTACTTCACGGGTCAATTGGGAATATTTGTCTGTATTCCCATATCAACATCCTAAAACGGTCATTGGTTTTAATTAACCACCTTCTTGAGGGCTTCATGGGGACATGAAGAAGGCACTCATTACTGGAATAACAGGACAAGATGGCTCGTATCTTGCCGAATTATTAATCGAAAAGGGTTACCAGGTCCATGGAATTAAACGCCGTTCAAGCTCATTCAATACTCAGAGAATTGATCACATCTTTCAGGATCTCCATGAAAAGGGAGCCAATCTATTTTTACACTACGGGGACCTTACAGACTCATCAAACTTGATACGACTAGTAAGTGAAATCAAGCCAGATGAGATTTATAATCTCGGAGCGCAGAGTCACGTAGCAGTGAGTTTTGCGAGTCCCGAATATACCGCTGATGTAGGTGCGCTTGGATCTTTAAGACTGCTAGAAGCCATACATTTCCTAGGAATGGAAAAAACCTGCCGATACTATCAAGCCAGTACTTCCGAACTATTCGGCAAGGTCCTAGAGAGCCCTCAAACAGAAAATACCCCGTTCTACCCTAGAAGTCCATATGCAGTTGCCAAATTATACGCTTACTGGATATCAATAAATTATAGAGAAGCCTATGGGATTTATGCATGCAATGGAATATTGTTTAATCACGAAAGCCCAAGGAGAGGAGAGACCTTCGTTACTAGGAAGATTACTCGAGGGCTGTCTAGAGTTTCGTTAGGTTTAGACGAATGTTTGTTTCTTGGAAACTTGGACTCATTAAGGGATTGGGGACACGCTCGCGATTATGTAGAGATGCAGTGGTTAATGCTTCAACAGGAAAAGCCAAGAGATTACGTCATCGCTTCAGGAAGACAGGAGTCAGTCAGGCGCTTTGTTGAGCTCTCAGCAGAAAAACTAGGGTTCAATATTTCATGGGAAGGTTCGGGTATTGACGAGGTAGGGAAGAGAGATGATAACGGAAAAATAGTAGTTAGGATAGATCCTCGTTACTTCAGACCCACTGAGGTTGAATCATTGCTTGGAGATCCAAGCAAGGCCAGAGAGGAATTAGGTTGGCATCCCAAAACAACGCTCGAGGAATTAGTTTCTGAGATGGTTGAGCATGATTATTCCTTAGCCAAAAATGAGAAAATTCTCAAAGACTTAGAAAGATAAAAATCTATCTTAAAAGCCCGAATCTTCTTAGAATTATGTCTCTCTGCATTCTTCTTTGAAATTTAATTGCATCTCTGTCTGTGAATCTAGGCTTGAATCTTATTGTTTCACCAATGAAACCGAAGAAAAATGCCATACTTCCAATTAGATATGGCCTTTCAAAGCATTTCACCATTATCCGACCAAATAAATACGGCATATAGTAACACAAATAATAGGCGATTTTTCCAGACTCATAGTTTCCCTTTACCTTGCCAAAATATGAGCCAGTTTCCCTCTGATGAATAGCAGTAATATCGGGCCAGTTTTTTGTTTCCCATCCATTCAATCGGGCTAGTATGTTATCCATTCCGTCCCAGCCATTTATTTCTATAATGCCGCCAATTTCAAAATAACATTCCGCTCTATATGTCTTCAATCCACCCCTTGTGTGGTGCTCGGACACTTTCTCCAACACTTCTGAACTCCCTCTCACTACGATACAATTTCCACTAGAAATACCAAGCTTACTATCCGAAATAAATTCTGAAAACAACCTTTCGAAGTAATCATCCGTTAGAATCATATCCGCATCAATCTTTGATAGAAAATCCCATTCTACGTCAATTTCTTCAATCCCACAATTTACTAATTTAGCAATCCTCCCCCCCCTCTCTCTCGTCCCTAAAATATCAGGGCGAATGACCTTAATCCAATCATTATCTTCCTCTGATCTTGACAATATTCCTGGACTGCCATCTTGAGAATTATCATCGATAATTACCCATAATTTGGGCTTAATAGTTTGGTTAATCATTGATGAAATGCAGTCAGCGATATACTCTTCTTCGTCCCTAACCGGAGTGACGACCACATGCCTAATCTCGTCATTTGGGCCCTTCACATGTGCCCCAGCATGTCTATGTAGATGAATAAATTGCATACTAATCGGGACGGGAGTAGATCCCAATCAAACTTATTCTGGGTCGATATTCGTGGCAAAAAAGAAGGAAGGAACAGTTTTTTCCAGTAGGACAGACCGTTTAGGGGCCAGATTAGTTGCAGCAATTAATGCAATTAGAGTTTCTAGACAAATAAATTATGACGTAAAAATCGGTTGGAAATTCCATCCCTATGGGATAAGTAATGACGGCTTTTCTGAAATCTTTACAGAAGAATTTTGCAATGAACACATTATTTCCCATGAAGAGGTTCCCGAGAAATTATTTTCTATAGAAGATTGGCAAAAGAATAGTTTTGTTGGCGATATTATGGTACAAAATTGCTTTGGAAGGGTTCGAGTTGAAGGAGATTTCAGTGAACCCGAGTCATTTGCGGAAATAATTAGTTCAGGAGTTATACGTAATGATCTGATTTCTTCAGCAGAAGAGATATTCAGTAGAATTGAAAATGATTTCAACAAATGTGTTGCGTTTCATATTCGAAGGGGCGATTTGCTTTCCATCGATTTATCTCCTCAGGTGGTTTCCTTTATTGACAGGTTCAATCCTTACGAGATTTTTCATGAACTCTACAATCAAATTATCGAGGATGGAGAATTTTCTATCATAATTTTTTCAGACGATTCTGAAGCAATATCTAATTTCCCAGAAAGTAAAGAAATCGCGTCTATAAACGATTATTTGCCCGAAGGAAAATTCTCAGTAACTCAAATTGCTATGATAGAAATTTTATTGCTTTCAAAGATGGAGCGTATATACGGATCTTGGAGTGCATTTACTGAACTAGCACATCTTATCGGTGAAAATCAATTATTGTTAGCTAGAGAAGAAATCTTACCATCCACAACATTGTCAATTTTTTATCAAAAGGCCATCGATAAATCACTAAATCCGAATGAAAGAGCCCTCTGTCTCGCATCCTATGTGGATTTGATTGTCCAAAAACAAGAATTGCCAGATTGGGATGATTTGGGGATATTAGTTTCAGAAATCCCAAACTCTTTTTCGTTAATCAAGCAGGCACTTCTTCGTGGTTCAAATAACTCTAACGGTTCTAGACAAAATAATGATGACACAAATGTCCTCTATCATTTGAGCGTGTTAGCCAGAGAACAAGGAAATATCGAGGAGGCAATTGATTTTTCTCGTCGTTCCGTAACTATTGAACCAGACAATCACGGGTTACGTCATCACTTAGGGAATTTGTATCACTGGGCGGGTGAGCACAAATCAGCGATCGAAGAACAAACTATTGCTTCTTATTCAGAAACTGGAATTAGGAAAAGTGCTCTTATCCAACTCTCTAGGCTTTACAGGAAAGAGAAAAATTGGGATGCGCTGACAAAAATCGGTAATGAAATATACCAACTTAGTCCAGATTCAAACGAGGCCTTTGAGTCACTGTTCTACTCGTTTATGGGGAAATCAGAAGAACATCATGCAAAATTGGTAAAATCAGTAATGATCACTAATCACTGGTTCAGGGGAAATAATCTGCCCCTCTGTGAGGGGGAAGCTTCACTGACAAATACATTCAATAAAAAAAATGAGAGAAAGCCTCTGAAATTCCTTTGTTCTATCGGGAAATTCGCAGAAGAGGATGATTTTTGGTTAAAAAAACAATTCAAGAATTCTTCTACTGCCTTGGAAAAGGGAGGGGTCGATTACGTCCTAAATTTGTCTTTCTCAGATATCCCTGCAGATTTCATTTCTAAAAATGAAAGAATATTCTCGGAGAAAAGAGGCGCTGGACTGTGGTTGTGGAAGCCCTATATTATCCTGAAAAGCCTCGAAAAGATATCGGAGGGGGATTATCTATTCTACAGTGATTCTGGTTGTTACTTCAATTCATCCCTCGATGGACTGATAGATAATTGGCCCGAAAACGATACCACTGGAGTAATGACGTTTGGATGGGGGGGCATCGAAAAGGAATGGACAAAACGAGACACATTTGTGATAATGGATTCCGATACGGACGAAATCAAAAACTCCTCGCCACAGGTTTGGGCCGGATTCATCTTGTTTCGGAAATGTGACTCATCTGTTGAATTCGTGAAAAAGTGGTTGGAATATTGTCAGATAATCGAGAATCTCGATGACTCTCCCAGTAAAATAAAGGCAGAGTCTTCTCAATTCCAAGAACATCGGCACGATCAATCTATTCTAAGCGTCCTTTCAAAGAAAAATGGAATCTTGCCGAGGCCCCTAGAAAGAATTCTTTGGAAGGATGTAGTTGCCGGAAAATTAAATGCTAACCACAAAATAGTTTCTACTAGAAGAAACAATGATGTGGAATCTTTAGATTTACACAACTTCTCATTCTTTTCTTCTGAATTGGAATAGAAGTCCAACAAACCCCTATATCTAATTAGGAATTAGATAGTTAGAAGTTACTGGACCACAAATAAACACATATGACCTCGAGGTCTTTACTAATGCAGAAATATATTGTGGAGAGATTATCTCCGCAACTACTCTCCACACTGGAACCGCCTCTTTCCTAATATCTTCAATAATTATCACACCTTCAGGAGTTAGCCTTCTTAGTCCAAAGTTTAGTACCGCTAAATTCGCATTTGGGCTGTGCAATCCATCGTCAATAATGACATCATAAGAATTCCTTCCCTCTTTCGCTAGTTTTTCAAAGGAATTCGAATCGGTTTGATCGACATAAAAAACCTCAATTCCTGGAACGCTGATTGACTTGTCAATATCTGCGCCAATAATTTCTGCCTCAGGCATTAACTCTTTGAAGGCTAGGACGGAAGCTCCAGGCTTACCTCCTCTGCCCATATTACTGACTATATTTGTATCATTACTGCCCAGTCCAATTTCTAGTAAAGATTCGATATTTCTATTTGCTAAAACATGACCATAAATCAGATGATAGTTGTGTGTTGTGGATTTATCGCTACCATGTTTCCTGAACAATACGTCAAGCTCTTCTGACACCTTTTTCCTTGTTTCATTCTGACAAAACTTTGAAACATCAATCTCATTAACAAGCTTTCCTTTCCCAACTGTATTGATTAAATCTTCCAGGAGCGGAAATGTTTGGTTTGCGGCCAGTGTAGTTAATTTATCTAAACCACCATCGTCTCCAGCACTATTGGGCAAGAATAGGGGGAAATCATTTCTATTCATTCTACCACACATTCTCCAATCGCTATGTATTAATAAAATGAGTACAGTATAAAGTAAAGATTTAGGAAAACAGGATTAACTAGAATCAGGATTCCAAATTGCCATATTTTTTCCGAAAATAAATGCTAGGTGAGAAATTATTGAGACATAACTGCCAATCATGACCGATCTGCCCTTTCTACTAGATATTGTAGCAAAAACAAAGACTGCAGTGATTATTCTCCATTTCTCATCAAAATCAATCATTGTTGTAGATATAATTGAAGTCACCAGTAATGTAGTAAAAATCCAAGGAAAAAATACGTAAAAGTAAATCGCGTGAAGAAACACTCCCCTTTCAATACCCGCTTGTCTGTTCGCCATTAACCCCATATTGCCGATCAGAACTCTGCTTAATCCCTGGGATCTCCTCATAGATCTTACAAGTTCTCCCTTTTTTTCTCTGGCTTGTTGGAAGGTAATGGCTTCAGAAATAATGGCCCTTTTTCCCTTATTTAATGCCTTAAATGTAATTTGGGCATCATCAGCATTTAAACTCTCATCCAACCTAAAATCCCGAATGAGACCCATCCTCCAACCAATAATTGAGCCCTCTAGAACTGGTGTAGAACCTCTTGAGGATTCCCAAATTCTGATCATATTGGATTTTTCCCTATATTCTCGCTTCCAACCATGAATAGCAGAACTAACTTCTTCAATTCCTGAAGCTACTCCAATTTCAGGATCAGAAAAAATCTCTGAAAATCTAAGTAACCAACCCTTGGAAATCACGGCATCGGCGTCAGACATAATTATCAAATCAGAGGTTACTCTTTCCAAAGCAGCATTAATCGCATAAGATTTGCCTGGCTTATCCAAAGAAATAATGGAGAACCTGTCCATTGGAAAACCCTTCTTATCAATTGCCCGTTTTACAATATCTTCCGTACAGTCTGTTGAACAAGAATTAACAACCATAAGAGAGACATTCTCATGAGAAATAATTTCATCCACTACCTCTGCAATTTTTCTGGGAGCATTTCTCGCTTCATTCCTCATTGGGAGTAAAACCGTAATATTGAAAATCTCTATTTTTTCCGATATTTTTTCTTCACTCGAGACAATAGAAAAAGTCAGCGAGAACCATCGAAAAATTGGAATCATTGCCAAAAAAAATAGCAATAGCTGAAATTTCAGCAGACTCTCTTCAATACCCACATTCCTGTTTGTTAAGTAAAATGTATAAAACACCTCTTGGTCATTCCGGCAATAGTATTCCGATAGGGAGGGGGTATTTTTTGGGATTAATTAGAAAAATAAATCCAAAAAAATGTATTGAATATTCATCAAACCCTTCTAGTCTAAAGGCCAAAGATCTCAGTAGGGCCAAATTCATAGTTCTGAAGTCCTATGTTGGAAAATCCGGTGTTTCCAGACTGGGATATCTTTGGCTAATTCTTGAACCAATAATCGGCTCTCTTGTTTTCCTTTCCGTCCTAACTATTCTCAGGGGGGCCGCCGAGATTCAAGTAGTCAACGTCCTTCTTGGATACTCAATTCTAGCGAGCTTCAATGTTGGATTTAGATCAGGTCTTGGCAATACATTCGATGACGGTGGTTTAAAGATAGAAAGAGTAAGCTCTCGTTCGATTTTAATTGCAAAAAACTTGAAACTGCTAATTGATGTGTTTTTTATCTCAACTGGTTCAGCCGTAGCATGTTTGTTGTTGGGGGCAAATCCAGTTGGTATTGTCGCTTTGTACCTCTCAAATATGTTGATTGTAATCTCATCAAATTCGATTCTATCATTAATCCAACCACTAGTATCAAGATTTCCAGATCTCAATCCAATAGTTATGCAATTACCATTGATAATATTCTTTGGAAGCCCGATTCTTTACCCTCTTGGTTTTACTTCCGGATTTCATTTCACAGTGAGTATTTTCAATCCATTGGTGTATTTCATTGAGCCCGTCAGACATCTTGCAACTGGGAACAATGATGTTTTATTATTGAATCAAAACTATGGGCTTTTCCTATTCTTACTCTTCTTCTTTAGCATTATAAATTTCAATCGTGGTTTTGATGACAGACGGTGGAAGGAGAGCTAGAAATGTCCGAAAGTTCGCCTGCTATAGTGGTAGAAGGTATTAGCCACGAATACAGCGTATTCAAGCGAAAATCATGGTTCTCTCCAGGTACTAATGAGATTGTTAAATCTCTAAAGAATATTTCTTTCGAGGTTAAGAAGGGAGAAAGTTTAGCTATCTTAGGGCGAAATGGAGCGGGAAAAACAACTTTATTATCACTAATCGGAGGTAATTTACGACCATCTAAGGGCAGGGTAACCACGTACGGTTCAGTATTTACTCTTCGAGGATCTAATCCAGGTTTGATACCAAGTCTTTCACCTAGAAAAAATGTGAAACTACTGTCCTCTGCGTACGGACTAGATAAGATGCAAATGTCTTACTTCGAGAAAGAGGTTGAGGATTTTTGCGAATTAGGAGATGCATATGACAGGCCCTACAAAACCTTGTCTTCTGGAATGGCAGGAAGGGTTGGATTTGGATTTACAACATCATTGAACCCAGACATCCTGTTAATGGATGAAACACTAGGGGTGGGGGATCAGGAATTTAGAAAGAAGGCTACCATAAAGGCCAATCAATTCATGGAGAAGGGCGAGACTGTTTTACTATCCACTCATTCATTGAATCTAGCAAAATCAATGTGCACATCGGGGATCGTTCTCGACGAAGGCAGCATTGTCTTCAAGGGTTCATCAAAAGAAGCAGTTTCTTTTTATCTCGATATCGTGAAAGGGGGTTAACCAGTGACTTCCTCATTATTAATCACTGGAGCTAGTGGTTTCATAGGCAGTAAATTAAATCAAGATTGCAAAAGTTTGGGAATAAATACTACAACATTGGATATTTCCGGCGAGCCTGAAATAATAAGTGACATAAGCTCAATAAATTGGCAAGAGATCGATTTAAGAAATTTTGATTATGTTGTCCATTTAGCAGCCTTAACTAGTGTCCAAGACTCAATAAATTACCCAGAAGAGTATTTCGAAGTAAACTCATATTCCTCAAGAAGACTGTTCGAAGCATGTGCTAAAAATAAAGTTAAGAAAGTAATTTTTGCTTCGAGCGCAGCTGTCTATGGGGATTCGCCAGAGAAAATTAAGAGGATAGGTGAAGAGGGACCACCCTCATCCCCATATGCCGAATCTAAGATTCTTGCTGAGAAATTTGCTGAGGAATTCGCTTCTCCTGAAACCAATTTCACCTGCCTTCGATTCTTCAATGTATACGGCCCTAATCAGAGAGAAATGAACAATTATGCCGCTGTAATTCCCTCTTTTATCAATAGAATCTCACGAGGCGAGAGAGTGGAGATTTTTGGGGATGGAGAACAAACCAGGGATTTCATACACGTGGATGATGTTTCTAGATCAATAATCAACTCATTTCGAAAGGAGCTACCGTTCTTTGCCATTATGAATATTGGAAGTGGCGAGGGGACTAGAATCAAGAATCTTGCAGCCATGATTTCTAATATTTATTCAACTTTTAATTGTGAATCAAAGCCAGTCTTTTTTCGCCCAGCTAGAAGTGGAGATGTTTTACATTCCGTAGCAGATGTATCTGATCTTTCTACACTAATTCTTCCAGACCCGCTTATTAGAATGGAAGATGGACTAAAGGATATCATAGAGAGAACGCTTGATGAATAAAACACCCAGGCACGGGTATGGAGGAAGAGGGGGAGGTTCCGGGCAACAATAGAAAAAAAGTGCCAAAAATTTCTCAAATTGGTAGTAATTGGAGAAATCTAAAAAATGAATCCCAAAAAACCATCCTCCCAACATCAAATTACGATAATGACAATTTCTCAGAGATCTCATTTTATCCTTCTGAATGGTCTTTTGAGAAAAATCAAAAATCCAAAATCTTCACTCATGATGACGGGGTGCTAGAGGTTACCGCACTCCAAGAAGGAAGTACCCCGGGAGTAAGGTCAAAAATCCCGATTTTTTTAGAAGCTGGCGATTACGTACTTACTGTCTTTGGACATGCAGACATCAACTCAACTTTTTTTCCCTGGGTGGCTGATTCAAGTAAGGTAAGACTTACTCCGACCATTCATATTAGAACTCAAGAAGACTCCACATCTGTCCCATTTAGAGTAGATTCTGATGGAGAAGTAGTCTTCGGAGTACTTTCTCACCGTCAAAAAATTGGCGACAAATGCTATATTTCTTCTATGCACATTTCTTCCAGTGGAAAAACCACTCATCAGTCCTCGAAAGGTAACTTCTACTCCTTTGAATACTCGGATTTTATCCCTCATCAAAATACAATTATAGGAGAATCCTCAGATGGAATATCCGTACGCTCGAAACCTATTAGCACCCCTGGGGCATATGTTTTGGTTAATACGCGGGCAAACTCTGTCATTACCATAAAAACCATACTCTCGATTGCTTATCCTAGTGTCGCATTTCTCTACGTCGCAGATGCAAAAACAGGTGTGGAACTAATCAAGAGGAATGTAATTTTTGAATCAATGGAAGACTCTGAATTAGGAGAACCTACTGAGTTATACAGCTCCTTCGAAATCCCTGAAAAAGTAAATAAAATTAGAGTCGGAATACTATTTTCCACAGTTAGTAGTCCAGATGAACATTTGATGAAAATTAAGACGCTAGAAATATGTGAATTCCGCTCCCTGAATGAATTTGTGTCAGAAGCATATGTTCTCAATTTGGATGAAGAAAGATCAAAGTTTGAAATCTGTCAAAGGCAAGGAAATCGTTTTGGATTGAATCTAACTAGGTGGGCCGCAGTTGATGGCAGGGCTGGCCAAATCAATGAGGATTGGCTAGAATATATGGAAAAACCCTGGACTAAGATGGATCAAGAACTAGGGAGAAAGGCAATAGATAAACCAGGTGCATGGGGTTACCTATTGACAATGAAAGAGATTTTTGAGGATGCAATTTCTAAAGGCCATGACTCCATTGCAATTTTTGATGACGATTTCGTATTCTCAAACTCTTTCGACCATTGCTTTTCTAAACTCACAGAATTCATTGGAGACGAATGGGATGTGATTTATCTGGGCGCGTCACAGTGGCTATGGGATGAGGTCAATTTTTTATCCAAACCTTTCTATGCCCCGGATAAAAATACCAATGGATCTTTCGCTGTGTTATACCGAAAATCAATCTTTGTCGATATAGTTCAGAAAATAAATGAGATGAAAGCTCCTTTCGACGCAGGACCTCTTAGGGATATAGTTCTAGGAGAATCATTACAAAAATCATTTGTTGCTTATCCTAACCTGGTCATTGCTAATGTAGAAAAGGAAGGGATAAGGGATAGTAGAAATCAAAAGGAATTCTCAAAAAGATTCAGGTGGGAACTTGAAAATTTTCCTGCTTGGTTCACCGAATGGTCCCCTTGCCCGACAGTATTACTAGACACCAATGAAGGATCGGCCGAAGAATACAATGGCTTCGTTACTGCTGTCACAACGATTAACCGGAAGGAATACTTGCAAAATTTTATTCAAGATTGGACGAATACTAGGGACGAAGAAAAAAATAGGACTTTGATTGTAGCTGACGATGGGTCTACAGACGGAACTTTGGAATGGCTATGTGAGGATTTAGAAATTCCGGGAACAAGGCTGGTAGTAATTAGAAATGACAGTCTAGGTATTGCCAGACAGACCAACAGTATTCTAGAATTTGTAACCAAAATGAAATATCCCCCCGCTGCTATCTTCATGTGTAACGATGATATCAGATTCTTACAGAATGGTTGGGATAAGGAATATTTCAATGCAATGCGCCTTTCTGGTTTTGACCATCTTGTGTATTTCAATCCCGATTGGAAAAAACCATCTCATCAGGAATATTCACCAAGTTTCCCAGCCCTACATTCATCTTGCTCTGCAAGAGAGGCAATGGGGTGCTTCTACACATTAACGCCGAATTTAATTTCACAAATCGGCTTTTTCGATGAAGACTCTTTTCCAGTTCGCGGCCATTCCCATATCGACTACACAATTAGAGCATGCAGATGTGAAGCGAATGATTCAGATTTCTTGTACGATATTGAGAATAGTAATTCCATGATTGGAATGGTTCTTAGGGATGGATACAAAAGAACACACCGAGTTCTTTCAGTTTGGGAGAGGAAGGTCACAACAAGTGATGCAAAACTCTCTCGAAGAGAGGAAATTCTATCAGAGGAAGGAAGAATTTTTGTTAACAAGGGTTGGTAAAATGCAAGTCTTTTTTGAGAAAATAAGAGAAAAACTGATTTTCAAGATCATTCCAGATAAGAATGATAAAGATAGAAACCAAAAACTTGGAGAACATAGTCAGTTTATGTATAGGACTTTGGATGGTTCTGAATTCCCAGATGTTCATCCAGATAGGTTAGCATTAGTAGCTCTACTAAATACGCTTCCATTCGTGTCTGATAGTCTAAATTTTGGATGGCCAGTATCTGATAGGTTCAAACAAGCAACAAAAATTGTTTCAAGAATTGATTTTACATTTATTGATGGAAAGGTAGAACCAATTCATAGATGCGATACCGGTAGGCATGCTTTATCATTTAGTGGAGGGGCAGATTCTACCGCTGCCCTGGCAGTAATGCCACATTCTTCAGAACCGGTCTTTATGCTAAGATCAAAAAGAAAATCCCGCACTCTTTACGACAGTCATGCTGCACACGAGTCTTGCCGCCAACTGTCAAAACTAGGCTTCAACATCAACATAATCGAGTCAGATTTCGAATATCTACGTGATCCGATAGGCTTTCCTACAGACCTTTCAGTTTCAACGCCTGCTATACTAATTGCAGAATCAAGAGGGTTTGAATCGATAGCATTTGGGACTATTCTTGAATCTGCATACGGAACTTCTGGCGAGAAATTCAGAGAATACTCGAATTCCAGCCATTACAGATTGTGGAATAGGATGTTCGAATCTGTTGGATTAGGATATTCTCTTCCAATTGCCGGAGTAAGCGAAGTCGGCTCATCATTAATCTGCAAGATACATCCTATTGGAAGATTTCATCAGTCATGCATAAGGGGAAAATGGGAAGATCCTTGTAATAAATGTTGGAAATGTTTCAGGAAGGAAACATTGATGGCAGCATTAACTAACACTCGCCTTTCTCCAATCTCAGTTAGTATGATTAAGAGTTCCAAGGAAGTAAAGAGACGTCTTATAGACGATAAACCAATCAAGCATGAAGGTGTTTTGGCATTCTCACTAAATAACATTCAGGGAGGGGGCCCAGTCGTCGACTCGCTGAGGAATCTAGTACGAGCGAAAGAGATTGATACAGATTGGATGAGACATTGGTACCCTAAATCACTTGATTTAATCGACCATGATTACAGAGATTTTACGATCTCGAAACTAAATGAATTGATTGGTGAGATGAATATGGACCAAATCGATGCTTTGGAGTCTTGGGAAAACCATAATCACGAAGAAAGGGAGAAAAGACTCGACTCTTTCAAGTCCGTTTTATCACTCGCCTAACAACCTATCTGCCAGTATTTCTGCCCCATCATCTGCATAGTTCATTACAAGCTTTTGAGCCATATCAGCTCTAACCTGGTCATCACAGATTCTATCTAAAGCAAGGCCAATAATTGCCTTATCAACTTCCTCGACAACAATCGAGCCACCTATTTTTGAGGCCATTTCAGCTCTCAATGGTTGATCATCACGACTAGTTTCCGAGTTGGGAACAATCACTGATGGAAGTCTGAGTAATATGCATTCATTAACACTATTGTATCCTCCCGCTATTACCGCCATATCAAAACAATTTCTATTTCTCATTATTGGGAAATTCTGTACCACCCTTATCCTCTCATGATCATAGCGACTTTTCAATGGTCTAAGCATCGAATCTGCGATTATTACGTATATTCCCCTATCAATCAGTCCCTCAACAACAAAGTCTCTGAGGCTGCTAATATCATTAATTTCCCCGGCTCCAAGGGAAACAAGTGCTACCTTGTCTTCAAGAGGAATGCCAAGTCTTGATCTTAAATGGCCCCTATCATTCAATTCAGATCTGGAAATAGATAGCATTGGCGGGGGCATAATTATTTCATCTACCGGCCATTTTGCCAATTCTTCCATATTGGCGTCGATAAGGTCTCCCGGAACTACGATTTTATCGAAATGAGTGTAAGAATCAACAGGGGCATTATCCTTGCCCTTCCTGTTTATTCTTCTAATCCAAATCCTTGTCGCCGAATTCCTATTTTTAATTGCATTTAGCATACCCCGGTATGGATAAGCACCATCAAAAACAAACAATGATGGTTTGTGAACTGAAAAGACATTCGCTAGCATTTCTTCGCATTGTTGATTCCAGGTCCTTGCATCCATTCCTTCGAACTTGTTCCTATTTGGCAAGTGGTAACAAGACATCCCTTCCGAATAGAGTGGATGTAAGACATAATTAGTAGTAAAAAAAACAATTTCCATTTCTGGATTTTTTCTTCTTAATGCCAAGGAGAGTGCATACATTCTGGCATAGTGCCCCATCCCAACACCATTAGTCGGAAAAATAACTGCACAGTCTCTAGTGGACACTAACATCTCTTCACCATCATCATGATCAATCATCTTCCTATTCCCAATCATTTCTTGGCTAAATTTCCAGAAAAGTAGTGGTAAGGTAACAGGTAAGATTACTATCTTCCATGGCCTAATTATCGAGTTAACTATCAAATTACCGAATCTGAATGATAGACTATTCCTAATCGAGAACAGGCGCCTTGTTAATCGTTCTACCTTGGCATCATTATTCATAGGACTCCCGTAGTTTTGTGAGTCCTCCATGGGCGATGGCATAACCATCAAGACATAATCACTTTGGTGGAAAATAAGAATAGTGACTTCATGGTGGGAAGACTATGACTGGGGAATATATGATTATCAGTAGGCCGGGAACCAACCCACTTACAATTGCGGTACATTTAGCGATGGAAGAGGGATTTATCCCAATAGGAGGAGTCACCGTTCATACGGAGAATCGCGGAAGGGAGAGAATAACCACTTATCACCAGGCCTTGTATAAACCAGAGTAATTTTTCTACTTCAGAAGTGAAAATATGCCTTCAACGTATGATTTGAATTACTTAGATGAAGGGATCAAAAATAAAAATCTGGTCATAACTGTGGTCGGTCTAGGATATGTGGGATTGCCATCAGCTATCGCATTCCATGAAGCCGGCTTCAATGTCAGAGGCTTGGATACTTCTGAAGAAGTCATCACTTCTTTATCGAAGGGTGATTCACGGGTTCTAGGAGAGGTTGGGGGTTCACTTCCATCTGGGCTAAGATGGAACCTTTTCTCAAAATACGAAGAATGTATTCCTGGGGCGGATGTTGTAATAATTTGCGTACCTACTCCTATCGATAAGGATAGGAAACCTGACTTAACTGCAGTAAGGCATTCATTGGATTCGGTAATCTCTTCCAGAAATGCAGACTCGAACCTCGTCGTGATCCTGGAAAGTACAGTACAACCTGGCACTACCAGGGAATCTATTGCTCACACACTTTCTTCACACGATGATGATGGAGATGGCCTCTCTATTGCATATTGCCCGGAGAGAATTAGCCCAGGAGAAGATGGTTTTGGAGTTGGGGAAGTTAGCCGAGTGATTGGTGCAGAA
>MDTE01084145.1_pt1 | contig 20987 bp, 21 predicted proteins | sample 811231 | NCBI WGS metagenome assembly MDTE01 (sample SAMN05326651, study PRJNA326480) | marine metagenome | isolation source: seawater | place: Indian Ocean: Red Sea | collected 2010
ATTTTATTTTCGAGTGCTGCTACAACCACCCCTCCGTTCTCGGGAATGGCTAAATCCTTAATATTTTGACCGGCATTGTAAGACCAAACTACATTGCCCATGCCATCTAATGCTTGAAGGTTATGAGAATTGAAAATTTCACCACCGAAGGACATTGCAGTAAAGTCGCCAGTGTGCATGAATTTGCAAGTTTCAACGAATTCGTCACCGCCGACGTGCCAAACTTCTTTGCCCGTTTGAGTGAATCTACGAACAGATGTGTCTGTCGCAACCATTATTCCGCCGTCGTGTGCTATTGAAAGTGAACGGAAGGGGCCTACTTTGACTTTCCAAATAAGTTCGCCGTCATTATTAATAAAAATGAGTTCTTTACCAGATATTGCTATAGTATTTTTTTCACTAGTTGCAATTCCTAAAACTAAATTACCTGTGTGAGTTGCCCATAATTTTTTACCACTTGAATTGAAACAAGATATACCTTTATTCATACCTACTAAAATTTTTTGAGAATCGGAAAAAACTACGCCGCCGATGAAATTATCGGATTTTTCCCTCCAAACAATAGCCCCCTCTTTATCTAATACTAATAAATTTTTACCCTCGGAAACGGCTAAAAGAGAAGCGGATTTGGAGAAAACTGCAGAATGGATGTCTTCTTCTGTGTTGTATGCCCAACGTTCATTCCCCCATGCATCGTAACTATAAATTCCATTAAAGCAGATTAATAGTACCCTTAAACCATCTCTAGAAAAAATAACTTGTTTGATACCTTCCTTTTCGATTGTCTCTACTAAATTTCGATCTATGAAAAAATAAGTGTGCGTATTAGTAGAAGCGACTATTTTTTGACCCGTTTTGTCACAATCTAACGATATTATCTCTCCGTTAACTTTTTGTTTTGCCTGAATGCGAATCGGTTTATATTTATCATCGAAAATTTTTAGACGCCACTGCAATTATACACCTCCTTCATCCAAGCCGCCTTCGAATAATAAATAATAAACGTCCCTCATAGAAACGGAAGAAGTTGTAAATTCTTGAATGATTGAACCTAAAGAAATCAATTTATTTATTATATTTTTGAGCTTTTTTTCATCCTCAGCGAAGTACCGAATTTTTAGATTATTTTTCCTCATAGCTTTGCTAATAGAAAGAGCTTTAGAATCTGGTATATCCGATTTTAAAGTGACATCTACGGAAAAATTATAATGTAATTTATTCATCAAATCAGAAACGCTACTGAGAGAATGGATAGTCCCATTGCCCTTCAAAACTAGGATTTTACTACATAACCGATCTACGACATAGGGGTCGTGATCAACCATGACTAGAGTTAAATCTTGATAAGCTTCCATTTCTTCTATAATGTTTATGACACTTTCTTTTCTAGAGACGTCTAAATTAGCGACTACTTCATCTAAAAAGAGGATTTTTGGTTGTTTCAAAAAGCCGAGTGCTAAACGAAGTATTGCCTTTTGCCCTTCAGAAAAAGATTCTATACGAGAATCCCACATTTTGTAAAGATTTGTGCGTTTCAAAAACGGTATCACTATTTCGGGTGGTTTTTGGAGCACCGTAGCAAAATAAGATATGGTTTGTGAAAGCGTTAGTTTAGATTGAAAATTTAAAGAGGGTGAAACGAAAGAGAAGGTTTTGCGCGCGCGTGAACGATTTTTTACCATATCTTGGCTGAAAAGTTTAATGGAACCTGAATCTGGAAGATAAATTGTGGCTAGTGTTTTGAGTAATGTGGTTTTACCACACCCGTTTGGACCTATTATTGCCATTCTATCCCCCATATCCATTTCAAATGATATATCTTCTATCACTCGGTTAGGAGGGAGGTTATAGCCCATAGGAAATTCTTTGACTAGATCGGTAACTTCTAAAGCGCGCATTAGTAGAACTCCAAACTGCCCCATCTTTGAGATTTGTATTCTAAATATTTATAAAGAAATAGAGAAAGCACCATGGCGACTAAAGTGCCAAAAATCATTGATTTAATATATTCATCCCAGAATATAGAATATGAAATATTGTTGCTAGATAGCATTAAATCTCTAACAAAAACTAAACCAGTAACTATAGGGATATTTTGCTGAAGCCAAAGTGAATTGCCAACCCCTAAATATTCATTTAAAGCAGCTATAGGAAAGTAATATCCGCTTAAAACTTTTAGAGCATTTACTACTAAATTTGCAAATGGTGTGACCTTCTTAGAAATTATATTGAGAGAAGAAACTGCAACAGAAATGGTTAACATGAAAATCCACATTAAAATAAAAACTGTAAAGATTATTGGAAGAGTGTGGAGATTTAAGCCTGAGAATAGAGTAGAATCGGAATCTCGAAAGAATTTATCTATTACAAGCAGAACTGGAACTACTATGAAAACCACCATCAAAATAGATTTGATTGTGGAAGCTATATTCCTCGATATTAAAAGTGTTGATAAACTGACATTGTTAGTGATTAAAAATCCGATAGTCCCTCTTGAGGCTTCATCAGGTAAAACGGCTACTGTATCTTCATATGATCTTTGATAAAGTGTCCAAAAAAGAACGCCTATTAGTAAAAATCCTTGAAGATCGTATGTAGATGTAGATATGTTGCCCGATATTCCTAAATCAGTATTATTATCTACATAGCCCCCTAAAACTGTAAATGCAACTATTACGAGTAATAAATCGATTATATCTGTAATGATATGAAATTTATAATTTAGATCTATCTGAAGGTATCTCTTAGTTGACCCTTTTATCGCTTTGAAATAATTGTTAATAAACAGATAAACACCTTCTAAAACTGTTTAGAATTTGGTAATTAATAAGTATGCCCGAACAATAAATGGAGCCACCGGGGGGATTTGAACCCCCGATCTGCTGATTACGAATCAGCCGCTATACCGGGCTAAGCTACGGTGGCATATTCTATAATTTGAGAACCAGATAATGACTCAAAATTCATAAACTTTGAGCTAACTGTTGATTTTATCTCTACCGAATCCTATATATAAGCGTCCTTTGTGAACGTGAAAATCCAGTAAACAAACGAGGTGTCAAACTGCCAAAAGGACTATTCACTGCTAGGAAATTGAAAAACAGCCGACAAGGTGCTCGTTGGAAAGATAGAAAGTACAGAAAAAGAGCTTTGAAACTCAAAGAAAAGGCAGATCCTTTACAAGGTTCACCTCAAGCAAAGGGGATTGTTGTTGAGAAAGTGGGTGTAGAAGCAAAACAGCCCAATTCTGGAATAAGAAAATGTGTAAGAGTGCAACTAATTAAAAATGGAAGATTGGTGACGGCTTTGGCCCCAGGAAATTTAGCTATTAGTTTCATAGATGAACATGATGAAGTTGAGATTGAAGGGGTTGCTGGAAGAATGGGAAGGTCGTATGGAGATTTGTCTGGTGTAAGATATAGAGTATTCAAAGTTAATAATGTATCACTAAAAGAAATGGTTAGAGGACGTAAAGAGAAACCAATAAGGTGAAGATAATGAGTGAAGAAGAAATTACTGAAAAGGAAGAACAAAAAGAAGATTCGAGTAATGAAATGGTTTTACCAGTTCTTCCATTGTTTGGAAAATGGGATATGTCTGAGGTCATAGTAGAAGATCCTAGTCTTGCAAAAGCTTTGAATTTAGATTCATTTAGAGTACCTCATACAGGTGGAAGGCATGCGAATAAAGTTCTTGGTAAAGCTAATCTTCCAATTTTAGAAAGATTCATAAATAACATGATGAGAAGTGAAAAATACACTGGAAAAAAGGTACAGGCCTATAATGTTGTGAATAAAGCGTTCGATATAATTTATCAAAAAAAGAAAGAGAATCCAGTGCAAATTCTAGTAAGAGCTTTGGAAAATGCATCCCCTAGAGCGGAAGTTGTGAGTTTGCGTTATGGTGGAATACGTGTATACAGCGGGGTTGATGTTTCCCCTACTCGAAGAATAGATGTCACTCTGAGACATATATGTCAAGGAGCAATGGAAAAAGCAGGAAAGGCCCGTTCTATTGAAAAGGCTCTGGCTAAGGAGTTGATTATTGCTTCAGAAGGTAGTGCAGAATCTTACGCTGTAAGTAAGAAAGAAGAAAAAGAAAGACAAGCAGAGGCTGCTCACTAAAATGGGCCGTAAAGAAGATAATATAGCAAAAGCCCGAGTTTTAATGAATAAATTAGAATTTATTCGTAATATAGGTACAGCAGCACATATTGATCACGGAAAAACAACGTTATCAGACAACTTAATTTTTGGTGCAGGAATGATGTCAGAGGAATTGACTGGGAAGCAACTCATGTTAGATTTTGATGAGCAAGAATCTGCTCGTGGAATAACGATTAACGCAGCGAATGCATCTATGGTACACGAACACAAAGATAATGATTATTTAATTAATTTAATAGATACCCCGGGGCACGTTGATTTTGGAGGGGATGTAACACGTGCTATGAGAGCTTTAGATGGTGTAATCATAGTTGTTTGCGCCGTTGAAGGAATTATGCCGCAGACTGAAACTGTTATTAGACAAGCTCTGAAAGAGAAAGTGAAACCTGTTTTGTTCATAAATAAAGTGGATCGGTTAATTAACGAACTACAAGTAACTAAAGAAGATATGCAGGCACGTTTTGGTAAAACGATAACTGAAGTAAATAGACTGATTAAAGCCAACGTCCCTAAAGAAATGGAAAAGGAGTGGATGGTTGATGCTGCAACAGGTAGTGTTGCTTTTGGATCTGCTTACCATAATTGGGCAACTTCATTTCCGTTCATGGCAAAGAAAAATATTAATTTTACACAAATATACGAACATTTAGAAAAAGAACAGAGTAGAGACTTAGCTAGAATAGCTCCCCTACATGAAGTTCTTCTAGATATGATTGTTGAAAAGTTACCTAATCCTAATGTTTCACAAGAATATAGAATACCCCACATATGGACTGGAGATGTGGAAAATGAAAGTGGTAAGGCAATGATTTCTGTTGATGATAAAGGACCGGCAACATTTATGGTTACTAAAGTAGTATTAGACCCTCATGCAGGAGAAATAGCCGTAGGTAGAATGTTTTCTGGTAGTATATCTAAAGGTGATCAAATGTTTGTAGCTGGTTTTCCGAATGCCAATAGAGTACAATCTGTTGGAATGTTTGTAGGTGGAGATAGAATTGTAGTTGACAAAGTTAGCGCAGGCAATATAGCTGCTGTAGCTGGATTGAGAGATGCTGTTTCTGGTTCAACTGTAACTATAGATAAAGAAATGACTCCTTTCGAAAAAATTGTTCATACTTCAGAGCCTGTTGTAACTATGGCAATAGAGGCCAAACACACGAAAGATTTGCCTAAATTAGTAGAAGTTTTAAGAGCTGTTAGTAAAGCAGATCCGTCTGTACAGATTGAAAGTAATTTGGAAACGGGAGAGCATCTTATGTCAGGTATGGGTGAATTACACTTAGAAATTACAGAATATAGAATTACTAACGAACACGGTGTTGAAATAACGACATCTCCACCTATTGTAGTGTATAGAGAAACCGTGACTGGTGAAAATCCTAATCGAAAAGGTTTCGAAGGTAAATCACCTAACAAACATAATAGATTTTACATAAATGTAGAGCCTTTAGAAGATAGTGTAAGTGAAGCCATAAGAAATGGAGATATACCTACTGGAGATATTAAGAAAAATAGAGATGTAGCGCGTAAACTGATGGATTTAGGATGGGACAGGCCTGTTGCCAGAGGAGTTTTATCTATTGAAAATGGATCGGTATTCATAGATGCCACTAAAGGAATACAAAATTTATTCGAAACTCAAGAATTATTAATGGAAGCTTTCAGAGAAGTGGCCAATAGAGGGGCCCGAACTAATGAAAAATTGATGGGGGTAAAGGTGAGTTTAGTGGACGCAAAATTACACGAAGATGCAATACACCGTGGACCTGCACAGACAATACCTGCTGTAAGAACTGCGATAAATGGAGCTATGACCTCTGCGGGAATACAATTATTAGAACCTTACCAAAAAATACACATACAAGTACCTCAAGAACAGATGGGTTCTGTTACAAGTGAAATGGCACAGAGAAGAGGAGAAATAATTAGTGTGGAACAAGAAGGTGACTCTGCTGTAGTGATGGCAAAAGCTCCTGTGAAAGAAATGTTTGGTTTTGCTGGTGAAATTAGATCAGCAACACAAGGTAGAGCTTTATGGTCAACTGAATTTTCTGGTTTTGAACTATTACCTAGAGAACTTTTGGATCCGATAACTCGAGAAATAAGAGTGAGAAAGGGGCTGAAAGAACAGGCTCCAACAATGGATTATTACGAATCTTAAGGCTATTTTTACCATTAAAGAGTCAACGAATACTTTATAAGGCCTGTTTTCTCCGACGGGAAACTCAGTTAAGGAGTGAATAGATATGGCAAGTAAACTTCCGCATATGAATGTCGTGTTTGTCGGACACGTAGACCACGGTAAGTCGACCATGGTAGGTAGACTGCTGTTTGAGACTGGTGCTATAGATCAGCACGAGATAGATAATTTTAAAGCTCTTGCTGAAGAGCATGGAAAGGGTGGATTTGAGTTTGCTTATGTGATGGATAACTTAAAAGAAGAACGAGAACGTGGAGTTACAATAGATTTAGCACATAAGGAATTCAAAACAGATAAAACTCATTTTACAATTATTGATGCCCCCGGGCACAGAGATTTTGTAAAAAATATGATTACTGGTACTTCGCAAGCTGATGCAGCAGTTCTTTGTATATCTGTTGAAGAAGGAATAATGCCACAAACGAAAGAGCATCTGTGGCTGTCCAAGGTTATGGGTATTGAACAAATGATTATTGCAATAAACAAGATGGATGTAGGTGGATTTGATGAAGCTAAATTCAACAAAGTACTTGATGAAGTCAAAACTCAAACAAAACAAGTTGGATATGCTGATGACAAGGTTACAATGATACCTACTTCTGGATGGACTGGTGACAATGTAGCAGCAAAGAGTGACAACATGACCTGGTGGAGTGGTGGAACTCTATTAGATGCGTTGAATAACCTTAAAGCACCAGAAGGAATGGATGATGCAGATTTGAGAATACCTATACAAGATGTTTACAAAATATCTGGTATTGGAGCAGTTCCTGTAGGAAGAATTGAATCTGGAACGATGAAAGCTGGAACCAAGATTGTGTTCAAACCATCTGCGCATGCAGGTGGGAAAACTGCTGAAGTTAAATCTGTTGAAATGCACCATTCAGAAGTGCCTCAGGCAGTAACTGGAGACAATGTAGGATTCAATTGCAGAGGACTTTCACATGAAGATATTCGTAGAGGGGATGTGGGCGGACCAGAAAGTAACCCTCCAAAGGTTGCTAGAGAATTCAAGGCTCAGGTAATGATTATGTCACATCCTAATGTAATTACTGAAGGATATACGCCTGTTTTCCACGCACATACTGCACAAGTGGCATGTAGATTTGATAAAATACTTGCTAAGCTTGATCCACGAACTGGTAATGTAACTGAAGAAAATCCAGATTTCATAAAAGCTGGCGATGCAGCAATTGTTCTCATTAAACCAACAAAACCTTTAGCAATAGAGGAACAAGCTAATTTCAAACAATTATCTCGATTTGCTATTAGAGATATGGGCGCTACAGTTGGTGCTGGAATGTGTATGAAAATTGAGGAACACTGGGATTAATTAAAGTCCTAAATATTGAAATAAATGGCCACCAAGAAAGCGAAATCAAAAGCTTGCATTTCGCTTCATGCCTTGGAGCATAGTGTAGTAGACAATGTCTGCAATGACATTAGAACTATTTCTGATAGAACTGGTGTTGGAATGACTGGCCCTATACCATTACCAACTAAGAAATTGAAAGTTCCTGTAAGAAAATCACCAGATGGAGAAGGTAGTGAAACTTGGGACCGATGGGAAGCTAGACTTCACAAAAGATTGATATATTTAGAAGCTGATGAAAGAGCTCTTAGGCAACTGATGAGAATACAGATTCCAGATGGTGTCAAAATTTCAATACAGATACAGAATGATTAAACGTAAAAACTGTTTTTACGGAAGAAGAGATAGATAAAACATAAAGGCCGAACCATAAACTGGGAGCCAAGAATAACGGGCGATTTGGATTGTTGTATTGACTGCACTAGTTATACTGTCTTGTTTACCATGCCCTAAAATATTGATATCGTCTGTTGTAATTTTACCTGAAGATGCATCTGCATAGTCTAAATCATTCAAAGCGTTTTTTATAGAAGTTGATGCATTTAATACTAAATCTTTTGAATATTTTAGAGGGTTTTCTCCACCTGGTTTCTTATTGACAAAATGATTGTCAGTAGTTGAAAGAAGGATATTATCGACTATGCCGCCTAGCTCTTGTTTTAATGTATTTCTGAGATTTTTAGAGAAACCGTTTGAATCCCAAAGAAGTATTGCTGTTGTTTTACCCCCTATTTCAAAAACAATAGTACGAAGGCCGCATGGACCTATTCCTGCATCTAAATCTTCACAATCTAAACTATTTACACCTGCTTTGAAAGAATCGTGTGAGGATTTTAATGTTTCAGTCCATGAGTTGAATGAAGCTTGCTCTAAAATTTTACTTTCAGGCGTTCCATCGTACAAAGGTGTGCCAATATGTTTATCTATCTCTTGCGTGTGTAAGTCTACGAATATTTTTGTTAACTCATTGTCTGAATTTTGACCCTCTAGAGTTGTAGCTAATTCTGGATCTACATCGTCGCTTTTATCTGGTTCATAAAAAAGCAATAATGCATTATTCAACCCCATAGAATAACAATTAGGTTTGGTACCTGCGTGATTAAGTGAAAACGATTTAGAAGAATAAACGGCATTATTGGAAGCTTCTGCCATTTCTTTTCCTATTCTGTCTATATCTTTAGAATAAATGGGATTGTGATCATTGAAATTTGCACCGTGAAAGGCGAAAGAAAGGCCTGGTAAAAACGACTCTATTTTGACTGGTAGATTACTACCTCCAAAATCACCTACAGGTCCCGGATGTATGCCGGGAATTGCAAAAAAAGCCAGCGGTTTTTCAGAATTTCTAATACAGACCCATGAACTTCTTATTGAAACTGATTCGCTGATTTCGCTTAATGCTTTCATTAATCTTTCGCCATTTCCAGTCGAGAAAAATTCGATATAGGCAGCTGCGTGGCGTAAACCAGAAGCCCCAATGGCCTGTTTGTAAGGGTAATCTACTAAATATAAATAAAGAAAGCTAGAAAAAGTAAAAGATAAGGCTGAAACGCCCGCATAAAATATAAAATGAGGATATTGTAACGCGTCTGTTAATGAAGAGGGCTGCATTACAAAGAAGAATAATGATAAAACTGTTGAAAAAGAAGCCGTGAATGCAAATAAGAAAGAAATCCATTCAGGAGTATTGCCGTGTGTACGAAGAGTAAGATACCATATTGAGCTTATAATTCCGAAACCGAACAATAACCCCAATATTTCATTCTCAAAAAATGAATTTACAAATATGGAAAATGAAAATAAAAAAAAGGCAACGGAATTGGCCTGAAAACCGTATCTTAATGGATACCTACCATTCCATTTATCTGCCAAAAAAGATACTAGGTAGGAAAGTAAAATGGCAGGTAATAAAAAAGAAGAGGAGGTTAAAATGAATGAATTAACGTCTAAAGAAAACGTGTATGGAAAATATTCACTAAGAAATAGAAATAAAACTAATGAAGTGCTGACGAGTAGAAAAAAACTAATCTTCGTGTTAGGAGTGTGTACTAGAAAAGAAGACAATCTGCCCGGTGCGTTGATTAATTCTTTTGAATTATTATTTTCAGTCATGAATTAAGCGGAATGTATAGCGTCTATTATTGGTTTTAAATCTTCTACTAAGCTGTTTGAAGTTTCTACGAAAGTTCCTGTAACTATTATGTCAGCACCAGATTCAACTAGTAAACGTGCAGATTCTGGAGTTCTGATACCTCCGCCAACAATTAGTGTATTATCTATTGATTTTCGAACTTGTTCGACCATTTCCGATGGGACGGGAGATTCTGCGCCTGAGCCTGCTTCGAGGTAAATGTAATTCATACCTAGATACTGACCAGCTAATGCATGTGAAATAACTAAATTTGGATTATCTCTTGGTAGTAGGCGTGCCTTACCGACTAAACCTGCTCGCATTCCTGGTTCTAATAATAAATAAGCCATAGAAAGCGTTTCCAACCCTAATTTTTTGATGTGCGTTGCACTTGCTATTTGCTCTCCAACTATATATTGAAGACTTGAGCTGTTTAACAGAGTCATGAAAAAAATGGCGTCTGCTTTTCCAGAAAGAACGCCAGAATCTGAAGGAAATAAAATAACCGGCAGATTTGTCACATTTTTTATGGCTTGAACGGATTGTTCGACATTTTCGAAACTTAAATCCGTAGAACCCCCTACCATAATCCCATCGGTACCTGCCTGATCTGCTTCCTTGGCTATCTTACTAAGGTTTTCTGAATTCATCTTACCGGGATCTAACAGAGTTAGATGTAATGGGTGCTTTTTTCTTGTATTTGAAAAATAGGAATGTACATCCATGAAAAATCAACTCGGAATTATTCTTACTCCCACTCGAAATCGAAATCGGAATCGACTTCTGCTTCAGTAGATATAGGGGCGACTGGTTCAACTGCAGGTGTAATTGTAGCCGATGCTTCAGTTACAGTTGCTAGAGCAGGTTCAGAAGATGGGATTACTTCTTCAGTAACTTCTAAAGAAGAAATTGATTGACCAGGTAATGCTAATAATCCATCACCATCCCAAAGTGCTGAACGTAATTTGAGAACTGTATCTTTATTTAATTGTAAATAAGTATCTGCATAACTGCCCCCCTCTAAATTGATTGGGTATGAAACATATTCTCTTTTACGACGAGCAGCTCTGACTAATTGTGGTTTTGGAGTTGTGGGTGTTTCAGAAATGCTATCCGTATTTGGTGAAGTGGCCTCTATAGTTAATCCGCCTGAAGAATCTGAAGATTGTTGTATAGTAGTTTGCTGTGCGCTTCGGCGCCTAGGAGATCTTCTCCTAGAAGTATTACTTCGGTCACGCCCTAAAAATAGAAATATTAAACTTAAAATAATTACTAACCCTATACTGCCTTGATTTGTACTTAATATCCCTTCGGAAATCATTAAAATTGTTATTAACGCAGAAGATATGGCAATTAAAATTAGTACTTTGATAGTTTTAGACTCTCGGCTCTGAGATGGGCGATTCTTTCTTCTTTTCTTGCCTGCCATAGCACACCCTAGGACTGCTTACCACGGCTGGATGGTATAAAAACTACGTAGGGGGCAATCTTTTGTGCTTGGGCCTTTGTCGGAGGTAGTATGCAGATTTTAATGATACATTCAGATGGGCTCGAATTTGAGTCAAAAAAACCAGCTACCAAAGAAAGAGAAGAGGAAAAATCTGGAAAATATGGAGAATGTATTGTAGTGTTTACGTCGGTAGAAAAGGGTGATTTAAAAAATAAAGAAGAGATAATTACTCAGACAGTTGAAGAAATCAAACAATACAGTTCTAATGTTGGATGCGAAAATGTTGTAATTTATCCTTATGCACACCTAAGTAATGAGTTAGAAACGCCCAATGGTGCAATGAAAGTTTTAGATTTGATGTGCGATATATTAGATAAAACGGAAATGAATATAGAAAGAGTTCCATTTGGATGGTATAAATCATTTAATTTATCTTGTAAAGGGCATGAATTATCAGAATTGAGTAGAAGAATAAGAGCAGGGGATGGGAAAGTAAGTACGGAAAATGTAGCAATTTCAGCAGAAGAAAAAACAAAGAGTGAATTTTGCATAATGAACCCTGATGGTGAGATGGTTGAATTAAAAAAAAGTGGGGGGAAAACGCCATTAAATGTTCTTATTAAATATGAAACGGAAAAAGATCGAACGGCGAGTGAAGAACCTCCTCACATAAAATTAATGCAAAAATTGGAGCTCGTAGATAGAGAACCTGGAAGTGATGCAGGGAATATGAGGTGGTATCCGAAAGGAACAATGATTAAGAGATTGCTAGAAGAGAAGGTTGAAAAATTAGTTAAAAAGGCTGGAGCTATGGAAGTGGAAACTCCTGAAATTTATGATTACGCACATCCGTGTTTAGAAGAATATTTAGAACGTTTTCCTGCAAGACAATATAGAGTAATGAGTGGGGAAAAACCCTATTTCATGAGATTTGCAGCGTGCTTTGGACAGTTTTTGATAGCTCGTGATGCTCAAATATCTTACAAGCACCTTCCAATAAAATATTACGAATTAGCCCACTCCTCATATCGTAGAGAGAAAAGAGGAGAATTGGCAGGTCTGAGAAGATTGCGTGGTTTTACAATGCCAGATATGCACACTTTTGTTAAAGATTTAAACCAAGGATTAGAGGAAATGTCGGCACAATTCTCACTCTCTATGGAATGGATGGAATCCTTAGATGTACCTTACGAAGCTGCAATGAGAGTGCAGAGAGATTTCTTTGAGGAAAATAAAGAATTTTACAAACAGATAGCGAAAAAACTTGGTAGACCTATGCTTTTAGAGTTGTTTGATGAGAGATATGCATACTTTATAACAAAATTCGAATTTAACGTATTAGATACTCAAGGAAAAGCTGCCGCACTTAGTACAGTGCAAATTGATGTAGAGAATGCTGAGCGATTTGAAATCAATTATGTAGACAAAGATGGAAAGAAAAAATTACCATATATCCTTCATGCTTCATTATCTGGATCGATAGATAGAAATTTATATGCTTTACTTGAAGAGGCTGCGGCTAAATCTAGAAGAGGGGAGAAGCCGTCATTGCCGTTTTGGCTTTGTCCGACTCAAATAAGATTATTGCCTTTATCGTCTGAATACGTAGATAAATGTGCTGAACTTGCTAAAGAATTATCTGGGATTGGATTTAGAGCAGATATAGACGATAGAGAAGAAGGATTAGGAAAGAAAATAAGAGAAGGTGAAAAGGAATGGGTTCCTTTAATGTTAGTAATAGGTGAAAAGGAAGTTGAAGCTGAAAAATATCCGATACGAGTAAGAAATGGAGATGATTTCTCAGCAGATATGGAAGAATTGATTAAGATTATGACTGAAATGCAGGAAAATGAACCTCAAAGAAGCTTGCCTCTTCCTGAAAGAATGAGTCTTAGATCTAAATTCAGAGGATAAAAAACAAAAAAAATGGCGCAGAGGGAGGGATTTGAACCCCCGAGGGCAATTGCCCACCGGCTTTCAAGGCCGGCGCTATACCGGGCTAAGCGACCTCTGCTTAGGATGCCAGTGGGCGATTAAGATGATATATATTTATAATATATCTAGCCGCGTCCTCGAGCCATTTTAGCTCTTGCGACGTTGCCACCCTTGTCAATAAAGTACAGGTGTCCTTCTTCTCTCTTTACTCCTGCGATTTTGACTTTTTCGGGGCCTGCGCCGGTTTTCTTGCCACCGCGAGCCATCTTTGTTCTTGAAACATCTCCATCTTTATCTAGATAGTAGAGATATCCCGGTTCTTTGCTAACATTTGTGTTGTTTACTACTTCGGCCATAATATTGCACCACTTTACGATTTGTGACAGGTATAAATATCTAACCGACGACGTCTCGACGATAAAAAAAGCATAAAAGTACAGACTTATTTAGTAAAATATGACCATTGTATTTGAAAATATCATTCCATTGGGATTCTCTTATTTTTCATTTATGTTTGCGACAGGAGTTGGTATTGGATTTGTAATATTGGGCATTATTGCATTGTATTTTGGAATGAAAAAAACTAAGAAGATTGGAATTATAACGGGAGTATTTGGAATGTTTATTTTAATAACAATATTAAATGTAATTAAACCTCCTGATAATTGGGTCGAGATAGGGATCATATCAACTGCAGGGGCTGTGGTAGGAAGTGTAAGTTCTTGTTTCGTAATTTTTATTGTTTTGTCAAGGATGAAAAATAAAAATAAGGTGTATAAAAATGATGATTTTGAAGACATTGATTTAGAAAAAGAATTGAAAATATTAGAGCGCGAAATGAATGAGGGGGTGGAAGATGAACGGAACATTTAATGTAGAAAATATTGTGTTAGATTATGGACTAAGTATGGGTATTTTTTTATTTATGTTGATAGGAAGTATTGGAGTGTCTTGTCTAATAATTGGTATAATTTTATTTTATTATTCTAAAGAAAATAATATGAAATATATTCTGACCATGATTGGCGTGTTTTTGTTTATTCTCTTTATTGATTCATTTGATTTTTCAATTGGAAATAATTATATCATTATCAATGCTTTGGTATCAATAGTAGGGGTGATTTTAGGGTTAGGAATGGCGGCGGTAGTCTTTTTGACAGCACTTACTAAGGCGTAAGTGAGATAGCTTGGTAGAAGACACAGAAAAACTTTGGGATTCGGAAGAAGAAGATTCAGAGAAAGCTGAAATAGATTTATCTGCGCCTTCGGAAAATATATATTCGAAATCTGAAAGTGATGAAGAGCGGAACGTTCCTCCTGTCAAAAATGAGATAAACAAAGCAGTAGTGGCGGCTAGTGTTGTAGTGATGATTCTCCTTGCTACTAGTTTTTGGTTATTAATAAGCGGCAATTCTACAGAAATTTTAGTGCCTAGTGAAAGATATGGTGATTCAATTGGATATGACGTATCTGGTGATTTGAGAGTAGAGAGTGAACAAACTACAATACCTATTAATTTAGTTGGTACGGACATTGAGGTAAAAAGAATTAATTTGAGTTATGCTGGGATAATGGATACTGCCACAAAACAACAGGCGAGTACTGTTAAGGATGGGTATGGGGAAAATCAGGGAGTTTTCATTAGAGAAGCTCAATTAGATCTAAGTCATGTGCAAGGTGAGTTTGTATCAGAGAATGATGAAACCCTACAAATTAGTGGTGGAAAAGTATTTGTTAAACAAAAAGAATATGTGACAGTACAGCATGGTGAAACAATTAAATCCGAAAGTGAAAGTAATCTTTCAATCATTAGTGGTGTGTGGGGTTCTCAAAAATTAGTGAATTGGGTGCCTAGGACTAGCAATCATGGACTTTTACCTCATACGAATTTATATGAAGGAAGGAATTTGATAGTTGGTACAAGTGGAACTGATATCTCGAATGGTTTTGATTTGAAATGGAGCGTACTAGAAGGTAAAAAAATAGAAGGGTATGAAACTGTAAAACTGAGAATACAGACTTATTGTTATGGAAGTCAATATTGTGAAAGTGAAATAGGTTTACTTGATTATAATTACTCATATGTATTGGATTTATACATTTCAAAAGAAAGTTTTCTGCCGTTAAAGTTTGACTATGCAGTAACGTTTTTTGTTAGTGTTAGCAATCAAAAAATATTTGATGTGGAATTCAACTATGGTGGAACTGTTATTGAAGGGGGTGCTTTTTTTAGTAAAGGAAATGAAGTCGTACCTAAACCTACAGGAGGTGGCATTTCTGGGCCTAATAATCAAGGTGAATTCGGGTCGTGGGATAATAGAGCACCTAGTTTTGGAAATAGGCCCACTAGTCTTGATGAGAATTGGACAATACAAGATGCGGTACAATTAGCAGAAGAAAACGATATTGAATTTGGAAATTACCTAGCACAATATGAGAATGCATACGTTACTAATGCCATTTACAATAACCAAACTGAAGAATGGAATGTAACGTTTGGATATAGTAGTGAAGGGGAAGAAATAACTGATGGATACAATATAAGAGCAAATAAGAGTGGGCTAATATCTTCAAATGCAACGCAGAGTGATACTACTATAGTGATGGAACCTTGTTTGAGTGAAGGAAGCGACTCTACTGAATGTACCCTAAGTAACCCCCTGACTGTTTCGTCTGCTGAAGAAATATTTTCATCCTGGGAAGAGGTTGCTTCGTGGGCATCTTACGATGGTTTAGTTGGTAATGAAATAGACCATAATAGGCTCACACTTACAATTGGACAAAGTGCGATGGCCCCCACAGTTGGTCTAGATTTTGATACCCTGGATATTGGAACATTAATATTGGATTTATGGAATGGAAATTTTAATTTGGCAGAATATCAAAAAACTATTGAGCCCAACGGAGGGTATGGATATTATTTAGAAAGGGAAACTAATAATTCAATGATTGGGGCTGCCGTTGATGGAAATGATGGGTTGCTATTATTTGTAATAGAAGTGCACAGTTCTAATGAATAAACAGTTATTCGATATAACTAATATCTATTTCTGATTCGTCTGTAGAAGATATACCTGTAAGATGTTTAGTTAGTTCGCCGATTTTTTCGATTTTTTTATCTAAATCAGATAAATCTAAATCTAAAGAGAGTAATTTTTGTAGTATTAATAATATTTCTCTAGCCGATTTTGGGTCAGCCATATAACCGCTAGTTTCGCCCATCAGACAACCTCCCTCTAAACCATGCAATCTTCCTAACCCTAACAAAAGACCAGATGCTCCAACAATGCCTGCACTACTCTCTTCTTGTTCTGTTGAAAAATGAACACCTGCTTTTTTCAGTTTTTTTACCATTGAAGAAGAAGTAGCAGCACCTAAAACTCGTGGATTTTCAACAATTTTACCCAGTCCATAACCCCCTAATGTAATGACTTCTGTAACGCCCATTTCTTTAGCTAATTCTAATATTTTAATACAAAGAGCATACTGGCCTTCGTGATCTAAACCTTGATGTTCGCCTGTTAAGAAAATGATATCTCGTTGATTTTTAGAATTTTTGTAGTAGTGAAATTCGTTATTGATGAGGCTAACTATACCTCCTTCTTTGATAGTTACTTGTGGAGGTAATGAAGAAGAATAAATTTCTAAGCTTTTTTTTGCATTTAACGCGCTTATTAAATGATTAACAGCTAATTTTCCTACATTTCCTATTCCTGGCAATCCTTCTATTAGAAACGCATTGTTTAACGTTGGTTTATCTGTAACGGAAATTTCTAAAAAACTCATTTTTGTTGTAACGCCTTTCTCCTGTATTTGCCATATTTATCTTCAGGAGAATATTTTGGAGGCAATGGATTAATTGTTTTGGAATTACAATTTTTACAGATTTGTTTTTGAGTGTAAATATTGCATTCAGTACATTTGAAAAATAAAGAGCGCATTATACCCTCGCAAAAGAGCCTTGGCCGCCTTTTGATTTGATGAAAGCTATTACCAGATCTACAGATCCTTTCATCTCCTCTTCGGCTTGACGATAATCGGATGATGTAATTTTAACCCTATAATTTGGAGCCCCATCGGTAGATATATCTATTTTAGAATCCTTGTTTTTTGGGGTTGGAAGTAAGAGGGCTTCTTTGATAATAGATATGCCTTCTGGATCGTTAGAAGTCAATGTGAGAATGCCCTCTATATTAACGAAAGGTGAAACTATGTTGTTTTTAGCTGTTTTAAGGAGTTCTTCGACCCATGGACCATTATTATTTTTTCTGAAATTGTCCTCGTTTGAAATAGCTGATTCAAAAGCAGAGTATAGCGAATTGTATCTATCTTTCAAATGAGTGACTGCTTCTAAAGAGTCATCTTCTTTCATACCTAATCCTTCTGAAAGTATTTGAAATAATTTTGAAGCTTTTTGTTCGTTTTTCCATTCACGTATCTTTGCTTTTTTTTTATGTCCTGAAACTTGACGAATGCTTAGATCAACCATTCCTCTTTTAGCATCTGCTTTTGATTTTACAACTTTGCAGACAACCATCTGCCCTTCTCTAATAAAATCTCGAATATATTTAATCCAACCAGAAGTTACCTCTGAAATGTGAACGAATCCTTGTTCTCCTTCGTACTCGATGAGATTGAGAATCGCTCCGTAATTTTTTACTTCTGCAACTCTAGCAACTAAAAAATCACCTTCTTCGACTAAGGAGATATCATTGCTCAATCAAGTTCCTCCACAATTTCTGCCGTTATGTTTGCAGTGCCTCCTGTTGAAGACGCTAAAGACGAACCGCAGAATTGACAAGAAACTGATGTGGAAACTTTATTGAATAAAACGGATTCATTAGCACAATCCGAACATTTAACTTTTAGGAATTTACTCTTTAAATTATTCATATTTTACTCCGTCATTTCGAACTTCTTGGCCCTTATATTTTTACGATGATGGGCTTTCCCCGTTTCTGTACATCTGTAACGAACATAGACCCTCTTAGATGGTTTTTCTCTACCTTCTGGTTTTGGTCTTGGAAATCCCCCATAACCTGACGTTACTCTTCGGAATAATCTTTGCCCTCTTGCTAATTCAGAAGCACGCTTTTTCTTGACCAATTCAACTTCGTGAATAGTGTGTTTTTTAGCAAATGGACTGTAAAGTTTTATTCTACGTGGAATTTTCATTGCTCTCACCGAATAGGTGAAGTACTCAGGACTAGGGTTTAATAAAAGTAATCCAAGAAATTATGTCTCACTTTTAAGTGAATGATGAGACATACCGAACAGAGCTTGTATGAAAGCTAAAGGAAGTTTGTACCAGAATTTAAAGACAGACATAGATTGTTTATCTTCATCTCTGACTATTGATGAGAGAAGATGAAAAAGAGTTGGAGTTCTGCCTAACTTAAAAGCAAGTTTGAGGAACCACGAACGATAAATTTGGTGTTTAACGGTCACTGCGTGATACATATCTTCGCGATAATGATCTCTCCAATACTCTTCGAATTTAGTAGGATCTCCTTCAGAAACGGCTTGTGCTGCTAAACGGCCCCCTAAAACTGCGTGATTTAGTCCTTCTCCATGTATAGGGTTAACATGGCCTGCTGCATCACCGCATAGTACCCAATCAGGGCCAGAAATAGGTGCATCGAATAGTTTTTTATTATTGTAAGAAGGTATAGCAGAGCCAAATGGTATGCAATCAACTTCTTCGCCGGTTTCATCTAATTTCCATTTTTTACCATCAATTTTTTCACCGGGCCATCTATCTTTGACATAATTATCCAATGCATCCCTCATACCAGAAGTTCGTGCATTGTAACAGATACCTACATTGTAATGATCTTTCTTTGGAAAAACCCAAATGTAACCTTCCTCTCCTGGAAGATGACCAACTATGAATTCCATTTCGTTCTCTTTTGGTTGTATGTCTAAATAATAGCCAAAAGCTGAGAAAAGATGATCTCTGGGTATCTTGCTTGAAAACGTTTTTCTTGAAATTCCATTTACGCCATCTGCACCTATAATATATTTTGATTGATATGAATCATTTATATTCCATAAATTATCTTCTTTTTCGATTTTTACAACACGCTCTTTGAATAATTGTGCACCTGCTTCTTCTGCCCTATTAAACAGATAATGATCCCAATCGTCTCTTCTTACATATTTACCCTTGTTTACAGGGATTTTCAATTTTATATCATCGAGTTTGAAGGAAATAGAACTGATGTTACACTCTATTGCTTCATCTGGGGCATCCATCCATTCAATGCCCTTGACTGGAAGACCTCCACCACACGCTTTCCTTCTAGGGTGTGTATGATCGAAAATAGCTACAGATAAGCCTCGTTCGGCCGCCTCTCTAGCTGCAGATGCACCTGAAGGACCACCACCTATAACGATTACATCAAAAACTACCACAGAAGGTGTTAAGATGGGATGGTAAAAAAGTCTCCCTGCTGATTTAGAAACTGTTTAAACGTAAAAAAGACGGACCCCATTTGAAAATTGACATTAATTCTGAAGCGTCTTCTTCGAAGCCTACTATCATTAAACTTGCAGCCAATGCTTCTGCTGTGGTTAATTTTCCTATTTTTCCTGAATTTACAGGGTTTACTGGAATTATTTCTGGTAAGCTTCTCGGTTCTAGTCCGTGTAGCTGTAATTTAGGGAACAAATTAGAAGCGTTTTTCCATGAGCAATCAACAGCGACTAGACCCCCTACTTCAACTAAAACTTTGTCTGATATATCCATCGGTCGTTCACAATATGGATCTAAAAGAATGCCCATTTGTGGTAAGTTCGATATTCTGTGATATAATTCTGCTAATTCAAAACGTGCGAGGCGTTGTGCAGTGCATTTTTTTGGATCGTCCTGACCCAAATCTAAAATTCTAATTTTTGTTAACATGTATTGAGAAATCAACCGGTATTGAACCCATTGTTAATTGACTGAGGCTTAGGAAATCTGCACAATTTGCATAGTCGAGTATATTGTCTTTATTTAACCCTCCTGAAATTTCAATTTCTAATGATGGATTTTCTTTTTTTATTTTTAAATATGTTATTTTTGCTTCGTCGGGAGTGAAATTATCTAGCATCAATCTATCTATTGGCAATCTAGAAAATGTTAAAGCTTGATTGATATTATCTGCTTCTATTTCTATTTTCTTATCGGGATAGTTATGTTTAGCTTTTTGTACGTAGGTTTCAATATTATCTATAAAATTTAAGTGATTATCTTTTACTAATATTGCTTCATTTAAATCGAATCTATGAGGTGCGCCTCCTCCGTGAATAACTGCTTCTTTTTCTAAAAATCTTAATCCTGGTGTTGTTTTTCGAGTAGCTAAAACCGTTGTATTGGGATTTATAGAAATTACGAGATCTACAAGTCGTCTAGTTAGTGTCGATATACCGCTTAAATGTGAAAGAAGATTCAAAAATAAACGTTCTCTGGAAAGAATAAGATTGAAATCGCCAGATATGAGTGCGATTGTCTCGTTTTTTGATATGGAATCTCCATCTGATTTTAAAAATTTACAGAGTAAGCCCACTTTTGACATTAAATGATTCGTGATAGTAGAGCCAGATAGAATGCCTGGCCCTCCTGTAACTATGAATTCTGCTTCTTTTTTAGAATCTATAATTTGTGTAGTAATGTCTTTCGATACAGAATCTTCACTGAGCCACGAATCTAATAACGATGATATTTTTTCAGAGTCAGGTTTTTTTAA
>MDTE01110700.1_pt1 | contig 20981 bp, 21 predicted proteins | sample 811231 | NCBI WGS metagenome assembly MDTE01 (sample SAMN05326651, study PRJNA326480) | marine metagenome | isolation source: seawater | place: Indian Ocean: Red Sea | collected 2010
GGTAAATTTTGGTTTGTATTCTTTTTATAATAATATTCTGGTAGGTTTGACTTCTTGATATTCATTATAACTATTGATGCAAATCTCATTAATAATGAATTTAGGCTTATAACAAATGTAAGGATAAAATTTGTTTTCCACTCAATGTTTGGAATCTCTTTATTAAGAAATGTTAAAGCCTCGTTCATTATTGAGGCTGTCTGTCTATCGGTTATGATTTGAATTTTTTCTGTTTTTCCGATACAAAATCCCTCGACGCGGTGAATGCAATTCAATACTCCAATTAATTTTAACTTTGTCTGACGTGTGTAAAGCTGAAGAAGAGAGATATTATGGATAGAAATTTTATTTAAAGAGACCGATTGAGTTAAATGTCTGTAAAATTTTAAGCTTAAAGCGTCCATCTTGTTTTGTTTAATACCGACACTCATACCACTTAAGTTTCCTTCTCTTCTTAACAAAAGGTTATCCTGATCTAATCTATAAAGAATAATCTTAATTCCTGATTTGTGATGAAAACTTGACAGGAAAATAATAAATTTTATGTAAATTTTTCTTAGAGGCTTCACTAAAAAAAGTGAATCAAATGCAAGGGTATATGGCATTTTATTGAAAAATTTTTAGTTGATTAGAAAGTCTGGAGTTTTTTTAATATATTAAAGATCACTCTCAAGTAGGTTTAATATAGCACCGTGGGCATTATCCCAAGTATAAATCCCAGAAGAAAACTTAATAAATGGAAGTTGATTATCTTCCATATATAAATCTAGTCTTTCAGCTGCTTCTTCGCCTTTAAGTTCCTTGACATCCTTCAATGAACCACAAATTAACTTCAATTTATTCTTAAAATGCTTATGAGCCGAATAAATGACATTATCTTCAACTCCTTCACAATTCAATCTCAACAATATGTCATATTCTTCAAATTTGGAACTAAGATATCCAGATAACTCTTGAAAAAAATTTTCGGAGGATATACCCAAAGTGGTCATATACCCTTGATCAGTATATACATGTTTATCTTTAAATAATGAGCTGCCTTCTCCTAAAATATCATCCTTTCCAAAATATAATTTAACTACAGAAATAGGCTTTGAGTAATCCGCAGTCAAAGCAACATTAAATAATAAATCTGCTCTTGGATAGAATTTCTTTCTTTTTACGATTTCCTTATTGGCTTCCACAAAAATGCAAAAAAATCTTTCTCGCTTTTGTCTAATCTTTGCTCGGTATTTAAATATATTTCTCAATTCAGAAAAGTTAACAAATTTACCTCGATTTAATAATCCTCCACCAATGAATCTTTTTAGTACAAATAGATAGAAAGAAAAGCTGGAACCAAATAATGATGAATATTCCTGTGCAAAATGAGTTCCAACGTCAATCCAAATAATTTTTTTCATTTTTCAATGACATCCCAACTTGTTGGTGTACCGGCTTCAACATCATTTGAAACTTTTTTTCCAATTATTTCATCAAAATATTTGGGAGGTAATCCGTAGCCTGGCCTAATGCTCTTGATATGCTCTTCGAATAGTACATCACCCTTTTTTAAGTTTGCTGAGAAATAGAGGGAACGTCTAAATTGAGCATTGCCCTTCTCGCTTGATTTTCTTCCATAATCAACAGTTCCTAGTGCTTCCCAAATTGTTTTTATATCATCAACCAATTCCTTCAATTCCCTCTGCTCCAGTGAAAAAGTATCATCCGGACCACCTCCATTTTTATCCAAAGTGACGTGTTTTTCGATTATGGAGCCCCCTAGAGCAACTGCTCCAAGTGCTGTTGTATTCTCTAAAGTATGATCTGACAAGCCAATTACTAAGCCATATTTTTCAGTCATATCAGTTATAGTTCTCAAATTGTAATCTCCAACTGGTGCGGGATAGCCACTCACACAATGTAGTAATGCAATTTCTTTACAACCCCCCTCTTTAGCAGTGTCTACGGCTTCTTCAATTTCCTCGGCATCAGCCATTCCTGTTGAAATTATCATAGGTTTTCCAGTACCGGCTACATACCTGATCAGGGGTAAATCTATGGCTTCAAACGATGCAATTTTATAAGCAGGTGTATTTAAATCTTCCAATAAATCAACAGCTGTTCTATCAAAAGGTGAGCTAAAAATTGTGATATTTCTTTTTTTGGCATGATCGAAAAGTGGCTTATGCCATTCCCATGGCGTAAACGCTTCTTCATACAATTCGTATAAGCTTTTTCCATCCCACAGCCCCCCGCTAATAGTAAACTCAGGAGTTCTCATATTCATTGTGATAGTATCTGGACGATATGTTTGTAATTTAACAGCGTCTGCACCAGATTCTTTTGCCATATCAATGATTTTAAAAGCTTTGTTAATGGAACCATTATGATTAGCTGACATTTCAGCAATAATATAGGGGCAATAACTTGGGCCTATCTTTCTATTATTAATAGAAATCACATTATTCATATTGTTTAACTATAGATAATTGATGCAAAGAAGGAAGAAAATTCTCAAGAAAATCAGTAAAAATTTATAAAAATGGAATATGTCTAGATGAATGGCGCTCTTCAATTTAGTAAAGAAATCGTTATATTGTTATGATAGCTCAAATTTTGTAATTTTTTAATATGAAGACTGTAATTGAGATAGATGAAGCTAAAATTTATATCAAAGAATTTGAGAAAGGAAACGTAAAGCATACCGATGATTTATATTTCTTAATCCAAAATAAAAAGTACAACATAAGTAACGTAAGCCCTCCATCCAGAAAACAGCACAAAGAATTTTGCTTAAATCACCCTTACAGATTTTGGTTCCTAATATATGAACAAAAAAATTTACTAGGATCAGTTTATTTCACATATGAAAATTCGATTGGCATTAATTTTATGAATGTTGGTTGTAGATATAATGAACCAATCATAAGGCACTTAATTAAAAGTATCGAGCCTATGCCAGCAAAACCATCAGAAGTTCAAACTAAATTTTTTTGCAATGTCTCACCAAGCAATACAAAACTTATTAAACTTCTTGAAGATTTAGATGCCGAGATATCACAGGTTTCATATATATTTGAATAAGAAAGCCTTAACCATAAATATCATCAAAAGAATAAAGACCTTTTTTGTGATATTCATCGGTGAATATTGAGGGATTGAAACATGCGACCAATACTATGTCTTGTGGCTGGCCTTCATATAAATAAATTTGTTTCATTTTGTAAGCCTCAAGAGAAACTTATTTAATTTAAACGCTTAAATCCACTATGAGATAGCGGTCCTTCCAACAAGGTATTTATATCAAGTTTATCTTCGCAATCTTTTATAATTTTAAAAACAGGATCTAGTGTTTCGAAATAACCATCTACTATTTCATCACTATGCTCAGTGCAAACGTAAATACTGTTAGCCGCTAAATAACCTTGTTTTAACATTTCTTGCGTGATGAAAGTTTTGAAGGCTAAATTATGCTTTGAGTTAAATGAAAAACCGCTCAATGCAGGTAAACCCCATGTTGTTAAATCTAATTCATATTTCTCAGATAGAATCTTCCACCTTTTTGAGATGCTATTACCCATATCTGTGATCTTTTCCCATGATTTCTCTCTCTCCATAACTTCCAGGGTTTTTAATGCTGCTGAGGGTCCTAAACGCTCTGTCCAGAATGTTGAACTGATAAAAGTTTGTTGTGCCGCCTGCATAAATTCTTCTCTTCCAACACAAGCTGTTATTGCGTAGCCATTGCCTAAAGCCTTACCAAAAAGAGCAAGATCAGGTTCTACTGCATATTTCTTATGCAAACCTCCAAGAGTCTCTCTGAAACCTGAAGTACATTCATCAAAAATTAAAATGATATTATTCTCAGTTGCAAGGTCTCTTACTTTTTGTAAAAAGTTATCCTCTGGACCTTCATTTCTTGTAACCTCCATCTTAATAGCAGCAATCTCATCTTTGTTGTTTTTTATTAATGCTTCTAAGTGATCAATATCATTGTAGTTAAAAGGTAATGTTGTTCCGATTAATCCTCTCGGAACACCATCAGTTTGCAATCCAGGAAGTAAATGCCCATCCAAATTTTTGTCATCATTTAAGTTAGAAGATAAATACCAGTCATGCCAACCATGATAACCGCATATAGCAATCTTATCCCTGCCAGTAGATGCTCTTGCTATACGAACGGCTATGGAGTTAATTTCACCTCCTGTCCTTGCCAATCTGACCATATCAGCCCATGGATGCAATTCAACTAATTTTTCAGATAAATATACTTCCTCAGAGCAATTAAAGGTTGCCATATTGCCAGCTTTAATAGTTTGCTGCACTGCCTCATCAACCTCAGGATGCCCATAACCCAGTATGTTGGTACCTATACCCATTATAGACATATCAATATATTCATTTCCATCCAAATCCCAGACTTTACAGCCTTTTGATCTACTAAAATAGGATGGCCATTTTTCTGGTAAGAACATCTCTGGTCTCTTGGAAAGCAACATATTTCCTCCAGGTATAACCTTTTTTGCCCTCTTATAAAGTTTTTGTCCTGTACCCATAATCGATCCCTCATTATTATTAATCATATTATTTTCTTCAAATAATTCTGGCTTGATTTGCGACAATTCTAATACCTTCTTCCAATCAAAAAGAATATCTGGCGAGAAATGTTCAAAGATTTTAGTAATTACTTTGAAATCTTCAGGTTCATCAACCGTCCATCTTTGCTTAGACTGATCTTCCTCGTATTGTATTGAGGATTTTGTAAAGCTAACTGAATTTCTTATATAAGGAGTCACATGTTCTCTGTCAAAATCTGACTTTGCTTCAGAATTAGCTCGTTTAAGTGAATTGAATGACATGACCTCAATATCTAATCCATCTGGATATGTTGCTGGATCTGTATTTGAAAAATAATCTACTTTACATTTCTTAAACTCTTTTACGCATTCATCGACAAGCCCAGAATCAATCAAAGGACAGTCACCAGTGATTCTTACAATTACGTCAGCTTCTGAAGATTTAGCAGATTTGTAAAATCTACTTAGAACATCTTTTTCACTTCCTCTAGTGCATTTGAAACCCAAAGATTTAACCAATGTTTCCAGCTTATCATCTTGTTTCTCTTCAGATGTTGCTACTGTAATTTCATCTAACTCGTGAGAATGAGACAAACGCATCAGTAATAACTCAATCATGGGTTTACTAAGGATTGGCTTTAAAACTTTCTGAGGTAATCTAACCGAGCCAGTTCTGGCTTGGACTATGGCAACAACTTTCATAATGAATTCCAATTGAAAGGATTTAACAACTCTGGACTGTCAGTCGATAACTCTCTTGGCACATCAGGCAAAACTCCTTTGGAGGCATTGTAAATCTCCTCTAATTGATTCAATGTATCGACCCCAACAAAGACTTTAGTGATTTCAGGAAAAGATACAGCATACCTTATGGTAGCCTCCAAAGCAGTCAACTTATTGTCTTCTAACCATTGATGCCAGATATTCCAGTGTCTGTTCCACCGATCAAATTTCTTTGGTCTATCTTTGCTATCCATCAGCAATAAACCTTGCAAAAAAACTGACCTAGCATGAACCTCTATACCCTTTTGATCCAAAACTGTCAGCATTTCGGTTTCAATCATTCTCTTATCAAGTATATTTAGAGGTAATTGCACTAAATCAATATCGAATAAATCAAGAATATTTGTTAATTGTGTTGGCTCATAAACCGAAACACCAAACTTTAAGAGTTTTCCTTTATTTCGATATTCTTCAAGTCTTTCAATTAGTTTTTCAGCACCAGGTTTAAGTAAATCATCAGCGTTGTGAACCAATAAACCATAAATATTGTCACTCTTTAGATTTGATAACGAATTATTAAAGTCTAAATCTAAGAAATCTAAATCTCTTTCTGTTATGTGGTCATTTTTAAAATGTCTTGTTTTTGTTATGACTTTGAAATCAAATTTTTTATAAGTTCCAAGAACCTTTTCACTATCTCCATATGATGGTGCCGTATCTAAATAATTTATTTTTTTTGACTGGGCAAAATTTAAAATTTTCACAACTTCATTTGATTTAACTTTGCCGAATTCTGAATTTATTCCGTAATTTATTCCAAATTGAACAGTGCCAAGGCCTAATTTGCTCATTAAAGAAAATTAATTTAAGTAGACTTCGATATGAGGCTCTGCGTAAACATAACCTGCAAAGCCTTCCTTAAAATGCGAAATAGATAATTCTTTCTCAGTTGAGCCATTTAATGCTTTTTTACCTAAATGATAAGTTTTACAACCTAAATCTTTAAGTTTCTTAATTGCTGTCATTTGCACAACATGACCGATAGGTTTATCAGACAGTTCTCTCTTATAAGCCCCTACAGAGTACAATCCTACATCTCTAGAATAGTTAAAGAAACCTGCACCTATTAATAAATCATGATCCCTGACAGTTACTAAAAAAGCTTCATGATTAATAATTTGCTCCTTTTGGATTTTCCAAGTCTCATCACTTCTGGTCTGCTTACCAGCTACCTCCTTGTGAAGATACTTAAATTCTTCAAAGGTTTTATCATAATCCTTATTGCAGACTTCAACTTGCCATTCCTTGATACCTTTATTTACAAGAGGCTTATAACTCTTTCTGAAATCCAGCCTAATATCCTCAATATTCTTTTGCAAATTAATTGCTAACTGATAAGTTGCAAAATCCTTTTCAGCCCTTTCAAGCCAATATAGATACCAATTTGTAAGAAATTGGTTAGGCTCAGCAAATTCAATTTTCTCAACTTTTAGTTCTTCAGCGACAAGTAAAATTGTATCAACTATGTTTTTTTCTACCCTTTTCCTCAGTTTCTTTGGAATATCATCAATGAACAATGGAGGCAATAATGACTGACCTTCTACAGATAAAAAAAATTTTTCATTCTTTTCATGGATAATAAAAGGAAAAAGTCCAATGGGTGTATTATTCTCTTCTATTAAAAACGATAGGTTTGTGCCTTCAAGGTAAGTTGCATAATAATCTACTAAGCTTTTTACATAATATTCAGGAACGAAGGCAGAGCAGGAAATTACTTTCTCCCAATTCGATAGGTCAAAAGATATATTTCCTTGGTTCTTGCAGATTTTTTTCTTTATTTGTTCTACTTTATCCAAAGCTTTTAGTAACGCGTTTATAATCCTCTTTTGCTAAATCAAAGTAAATTGGAAGACTGAGACAATTTTTATAAAAATTTTCGCAATTCGGCATACTTTCTCTTGAGTAGAAAGGTTGTGAAGTAACAGGAATATAATGAATCTGGGTTTGCACACCTTTTGTTAGTAAGTGTTTATATAACTTCTCTCTTTCTTTAGTCTGTATTACAAACAGATGCCATGAGGAGTTAGTATCAGGATGTTGATGCGGAAGTAAAACATTTTTTAAATTTTCTATATAGAAATCAGCTATTTCTTTCCTTTTTTTCACAAAACTATTTAGCCTTTTCAGTTGACTTATCCCTAAAGCAGCTTGGATATCAGTCATTCTGTAATTAAATCCAAGTGCTTGTTGCTCGTAGTACCACTCTCCGTGACTTTGATTTTTAAATTTTTGGTTATCTTTTGTTATTCCATGAGTTCTCATGAGAGAAATGGCATCATTTAATTTCTTATCGTTAGTTGTGATTGCTCCACCTTCTCCAGTAGTGATCATTTTCACTGGATGGAAGCTGAAAACTGCCATGTGACTATATTGACAACTACCAACTTTATCGCCTTTGTAATCTCCTCCAAGTGCGTGGCTTGCATCCTCTATAACCTTAAAACCATATTCCTTTGAAAGATCCCATATCTCCTTCATTTGGCAACTCTGACCAGAAAAATGAACCGGGACTACTAACTTAGGAAGCTCATTTCTTTGTTTAGCTTTTTTCAACTTATTGCTCAGCGCTTCAATAGAAATATTGTAGGTATTTGAATCAATATCAACAAAATCTACCTTCGCACCACAATATAAAGCAGCATTTGCAGTTGAAACAAATGTGTTTGGCGAAGTCCACACTAGATCATTTTCCTTGATCCCTACGGCTAAATAAGCTAAGTGTAATGCTGAAGTAGCATTAGTTACTACCTTTGCATATTTTGAAGAACAATAGTTTTTTAAATCTTCCTCAAATTCAATAACCTTGGGTCCTTGAGTTAAGAAATCAGACTTAAGGACATCTGTAACCGCCTCAATATCATCTTTATTTATACTCTGTTTACCGTAATGAATCACAAAATCTTTCTTATTCTCATTATTTTTATTCTATCCAATTTTGAAGCTTAAAGGTCGACCATAAAACTTAACTACAGGAATCTTGGACTGCGACAGTTTTGGAAGCTTAAAAGACTTATTTATTATGGACCAAATAGCTTTTGTAAGCCACTCCATTTCATTTCTTACATCGAAGGACAATATCTAATTTAATTTTTTTTAATAACGAAAAAATAGATAATGTTTAATCAGTTGATTGATCGGGAGCAACAGGATAAAGAGTTCGAATGACCTCCAAATCCTCTTTCGTTTTCAGCAAGAAACTACTCCATTTAGAAGATTCAACCAATCTAGTTCTCTCATCAAATAATTGGCCACTTTCGAGCTTTTCTGCCATCTTTCGGTGCCAGCCCATCGTTGCATAATTAAGGCATATGACGGGTTCCAAATCCTGAGTCCTTGCAAAACCGCCTTCCCACTTAAAATTCAATGGATTATTAGAATAAAAAACATGAACCAGAGCTGGATTAATCGAAACGGCTGATCTCCAATTAACTTCTTGCCCAATGTTAACAAAGTTCTTAATGTCTCCAATTGTTGTAAGAGGGCTAACGGTATTTACCAAAAAAACACGATCTCCGTCGTTATTATTAAAAAAATCTGAAATAACTTGATCTATTGTTGCGCTAGAAGTTGCTAATTCTTCATTCCTAAGATAAAAATCAACACCCATGCGAGATGCAACTTCTTCTAACATTGGGTCATCTGAATTCACCACTATGCGGTCAAAAACTTTACTCTGTATGACCTTTAGGAGTGTTATTTCCAACACAGTAAATTCTCCAATTTTCAAATAATTTTTTCTAGTGAGCCTTTCGGACCCCTGCCGAACTGGTACCATACAAATATTCATACACGTGATTCCATTTTTCGTTTTTAAATTATCAATTTCTCTTTTGAGTTTAAAATTTGCAACTTAATTTTAGTTATTATGATTTATGCTCTGTACTTTAAATATAGAAACTCAGCAAATTCAAAATCTATTGGGTTGTCTATTGTTACAGCCTCAAAATCGTCTAGTTGATAAAATGAAGGGCTAGACCCCACTATATTCCTATGTTTAACCATATTTTCTTTAGAAATTATAGATAAACCATAGTTTAATCTGAGAATGTCAGGCAGATCTGAGGTATTAGGTGAGTCATTTGGATCATAATTCATAGGGTTCCCGTCTAGCCATAGATGATTTTTCACAGGGCTAACAGTAGTTAGACTATCTGATCTGTCCAAGCCATTTCTAAATCTATTAATAAAATCATAATAAGTTTCCTTTAGAATTAGTGGTGCAGTACAAGGACTGTACATAATAAAATCTGAGTCAGTGTTTTCTGCAAGATTCTGAAATAATTCACTATTATTGCACTCGGAACTGGCAAAATACTCTTCTCTGCGGTGATGTTCTACCCCAAATTCTTCAGCTATTGAAAGCGCTTCTTCTGAATCAGTGTTCACAACGATGGAATCTATGAAGGTTATCTTTTTTAAAATATCTAGCTTTACCTTTAGTAAATTCTGTCCTGCAAAGCTTCTGAAATTTTTATTCTTTATTCTTTGAGAACTCTGCCTCACTGGCACAATTGCTGTTAGTTTCTGTCTGCTCATTACTATTCTCTTCTAGAAATTCTTTTTAATAAAATTTAAGGAAGTTCTTCTAGAATCCTTATCTCCAAATTGAAGGGCCCTATCATCAATGTAGTAATCAGCCATTATCTTTGGACTGTAACCTGAAAGCTTCTTTTGATCCGGAAGATTCTCATTTATAGCATCAAACTCTAAACCTTTTGAACGACACCAATCTACAGCCTCAGTAAGGGACTTATATTGTTCATTATCACCTCTATTTGTCCAAAGTATTATTTTATGTCCATCGTTTTTTAACTTTATTAATATTGCTAATAATTCCTTATGCTCTTGACTTTGCTTTCCAATTTTTGGAAACGCATATTCACAAAGTGTTCCATCAAAATCTACTGCGATGCGTAACACATCCATTGCTCCTACTTGTTTCATATTTTCTCCTAATATTTTTTTTAAAAGTTACACGATCAAAAATGCAATTTTTATAGTTTCAAGATCTTTTCAAATTATTGACTTTTTTTGTTAAAAGTTAGTCATCTCCTCCTCTGGGAGATTTCTTCTTAATCCAAGCTTATTCTATCCAGGATTAGCTTTGAGCGTTTTATATAAGATTCTCCAATATCATTATAAAATTGTGCTTTGTATTGCATCCATTGTGATTCAAAGAGTAAAGCATCCTTGATCAACTCGTCCATTCGTTCAGTTCCGGACTTATTTAGATCTACTATGACATTTCGGGTTTCGATTTTATCAAGTAGACCAGCAGCAATCATTTCTTCTATAAATGACCTGCTACTGTTACCTACATTACCTCCCATTGTAGTTGTGAAATTAAAGTCTTTAGCCTTTTTAAAAGTAGTTTCAACAATTTCACAGATCTCCTTAGAATTGACCTGTTGCTTGCCATAGCCAAATGACTTTGTCAGGTCCGAGCGCCCTACAACAATTCCTTTTAGTAATTTAGAAGAGGGAGAACTTAAAATCTTATCTAAATTCCCTATCGAGGTTTTGCTTTCTATGTTTATAAAGAAGTCGATCAAATCGCGATCTTCATCATTAGTATTTGCAATAATTGATTCAACAAATTTTTCAAGAGCAAATTCTGATTCAATCATTGGAGCCACAATACCCGAGGCATCTAATGAAAGACAATTGTTTATATCGGTAATTGCTTCACAACCTCCTATCTTAATATTAAGTTTCAATTCTAATTTATCACAGAGTCTTTTCATCCTTGCGACGTCCTCAAGAATGACGCCTTCATCCTCAAATGATTGTTTAATACCGACAACACCTCCTTCTTTTAGTGACAATAGTTGATCAGTAATTTCTGTTGTTGATATTTTCTTGGTTTCCATTTTCTTTATTATTTTAATTAAATTTAATCCTATGGTGAGAATTAGGTGATTAATGTATTCACCTATCCATGATTTCTTTTTATCTAAAAGTTTAAAGTGATCCTTTGATTAGCTGAGTTGTAACAATTATTCTTTAATTTCCTGAAAAGTGTCAAATTGTAAATTCCTCTCTTAAAAAACAAACATTTAGCTTCTAAAGCATTTTCTAGCCAAGAGGGGCTGTTTTTTTCTTCACAAATAAAAATTAACTTTCTAAAAGATTTTGCGATTGAAGTATTTTCTCTATTTTTGAAAGCCATTGATTAGAGTTAGCAATTAATTCATTATAAAATTTATGAGTTTTTTGAGGATGAATCTTAAATTCATCTTCAAATAACCTTAATAGTGATTTTTCTAGTTCAACCTCATTATTAGCAGGTAAAACCACTCCCAGCTTACGATATATTGTTGTATAAATATCATCTTCAAGAACTTGCTGTTTTGTATTTTTATTTGGGTCAAAATACTCAATAACAGGGACTCCCAAGGTATGACAATCCATTGCTCCAGAGGTCCAAAATGAAACTGCAAAATCTGCTTGGGTCGCTAAATTTAAAATATGATCGTTAACTACATTGATCGATCCATCATTTAAGAAATTGTCCCAGTGAGAATTAAATTCTCTAGGATGTTTTTTAATTAGGAAGTTATAGTTTGGAATATTTTTACGAACAATATTGATAGTATTTTCGACGAGATTTTTATGTGATTGTTCATCGAGATAACTTCCGAAACCTCTACTTAACACCAATACATTTATACACTTCCTAGTAGAAACTGTTTGTCTATACTTTTTTGACTTCTCTTGAAGGTTGTGGAGCCATAAATCGGAATATTTAGGATGACCAATGAACACCTTTTCTAGACTTAGTGAAGCTAACTCTCTATTATCATTCACAACAAAGTAATCGCCAGGGTGGCCCATTAATAGGAAACGACGCTTGTCTAAATCTAGGATTTCATTTTGTCTATAATCTCGTTCCAGATCTTCCGTATAGATATGAGGAGAGTGAGGACAATAAAAAAAAATTGACTCATTAAATTGTTTCATGACCCATTTGTCCCTAGGACGTCTAATGGTAGGGTATTCGGAAAAAATTACATTTTTATTATTCTTCAAATAACCAATCTTTAAAGAAAGGCGGAACATATATAGAGTTTCGAGGACTTTTTCAAATAGAGAACAAACCTGTCCAATAATAAGTCTATTCTTAAGATTAAATTTGATAAATAATCTATGTGATAAATAACTAAACCGTTCTAGCTTTTCCCATAGGTTACTACCTAAAAATATAAGTTCAATCTTACTGTTCTCCTGATAAATATAGTTCTTGAGCATACTATTTGCCTCTACACTATCCAAGACATGCTTAGTCAAAAATAAGATTTTTAAATCAAATTGATTTTTTAGTAAATAATCTAAAATAGGGAGAATCCAATCAAGTTCTCCTGCTGAACCAGTTAAAAAAACAATGGCAGTCTTTGTTTTTAAATTTTTATCTTCTTTTTTAATCACCAGATCAAGAGTAAGTTAAGAATTATATATTTCCTATATCATTGAGATTTTTCTTTATCCAGCTCTGTAATGTCTTAATATCCATCCAATCTGAATTGCTATTAGAACAGTAGGTAAAATCTGGATCCACTTTAATCCCTTCTCCAATCCTTCCAGGATCTTTATTCCATTCATTAATAGATGGCAGAATCTTGTAATGATCGGTATATTCATATGTGTAAGGTGCATCCTCAAAACCTATCATTTGTTCATGTAACTTTTCTCCTGGCCTTATACCGACTATTTCTTGAGAAGCCTCTTTTGATATCGCTTTAGCAATATCAGTAATTTTCATTGAGGGTATTTTCTTTATATAGATCTCCCCTCCCTTCATATCATCAAAAGCATGCCAAACAAGTTCAACTCCCTCTTCTAAGGAAATCATGAATCTTGTCATTCTCTCATCAGTAATTGGAAAATTCCCATCGTCTTTTATGGATAAAAAGAAAGGTATAACAGATCCACGTGAGCCCATAACATTCCCATACCTAACTACTGAAAAACAAGTATCATGACTTCCTGAATAAGAATTACCAGATACAAAAAGCCTGTCAGATGTAAGTTTAGTTGCTCCATAGAGATTCGCAGGACTGCTTGCTTTATCGGTTGATAAACTGACAATTCGCTTCACTCTTTTGTCGATACATGCATCAATTAAATTCATTGCGCCTATCACATTTGTTTTGACACATTCAAAAGGATCATACTCAGCAGTAGGAACTATTTTGGTAGCAGCTGCATGAACCACAAAATCTATCCCATCTAGGGCCCTACAAAGCCTATCTTTATCTCGCACATCGCCAATAAAAAATCTTATTCTTGGATCACCTTTAAATTTCTTTGCCATGTCCCATTGTTTCATTTCATCTCGAGAAAAAATTACAATCTTACGAGGATTATATTTTTCTAAGGTCATGGGAACAAAAGCATTTCCAAAGGATCCAGTGCCTCCAGTTATTAATATAGAAGAATTAGCTAGCATAAATATCCTCCGTTTTGTTGTTTTGCATCATTAGTTCGTCGTAAGTTAAGGTTTTATATGAAAAATCCTTTTCAAATTTTATTATCTTGTCGCAATTTTTTAATGTTGTTAATCTATGGGCAATTATCAAAACCGTAATATCATCATCCATATTTTCAATAGATTTCATTACAGCTGACTCAGTTTGATCATCAAGTGCACTCGTGGCTTCGTCTAATACTAAAACATCAGATTCTTTATAGAATGCACGTGCTAAGCCTATCCTTTGCCTTTGCCCTCCAGATAACCTCATACCTCTTTCACCAACAAGTGTTTGATAACCATATTTTAAATCATCAATTAAAGAAGAGATCTGAGCACGTTCGGCAGCTTTAATTATTTTGGCATGGTCAATTTGATCTTTCTCTATACCGAAAGCAATATTCTCCTCTATAGTTCCGTCAGTTAGGTATATATGTTGAGGCACATTGGAGATATGCCTTTGCCAGGATCTTGTATTGGAGTGACTAATAGTTTGACCATCAACTAAAATTCTTCCCTCAGTTGGGATTAAAAGTCCCATAAAGAGATCTAAAAGTGTGCTTTTCCCACAACCTGTTGTCCCTACAATACCAATTACTGAACCTTTTGGAATTTCTATATTTACATTTTTTAGAATATAAGGGGAATCATTGGAATAACGGAAAGATAAATTATTAATCTCGACAGCATTATTAAATTGTGCAGGCTCAGGGAGTGGTAAATTTGCAAATTTAGGAATTGGTTGATCCAGTAGGATAATCACATCATTCAAAGAATATTGGCCGCCTTTGATTCTGCTGTATGAAGCGTAAGCTTTCTGTATTGCAGGAAGTAATTTTTGAGCTCCGAGCACAAATGCTCCCAATACTGGTAAATATTGCTCTATTCCACCTAATTGAAGTGTTGCAGAATAGGCAAATAGAGCAACTATTCCTATACCTACTGCCTCCATTCCAAACCTAGGACTTGAATAAATAATTTCGTTCCTCCAAGTTGCAATTCTCATTTTAAGATCTGAATTCTGATAAAGCTTAGTATAAAATTCCTGATTATTGTTTATTAGTACCTCTCTTATACCCTCTAGCCCCTCTTGAAGTGACTTAACCATTAGGTCGGATTTTTCAGCAATGTTTTGACTATTCTCTCTGAGATTTCGTCGAGTTAAGTAGATAACTAAAAGATATGATCCGCCAAATCCAATGAAACCAATAAAAGTGACATAAATATCAATGAATAGTAAGACTGCAATGATTCCGATAATAGTTACCACGGTACTTATAAAATTCAAAACTGGAGCTATGACTCCCTTTGTCACAGTTGTAGTTTTTGTGATAATGCCATTAATGACTTCACTACTATTTCTGGATACATGGACAGAATAATCCTGGTAAAGAGTATGTTTGTAGATATTGATACTTAAATCTGAGCCTGCCATTTGTGAAAGCCTTACTAAAGCCCACAACAGAATTAACCTGACTACGGCTGAGGTTAATATCAATAAAATAAATAGAATTGTAATAGGAAGAGATAGTTCATCAGGATTCTTAAAATCAAAGAAATCTATAAAAGGTTTCATATAGTCCTGCTGAAAAACTACATCTGGTTCAGAAAGAACGCTCAAGAAGGGTATTACAGCGCCTAGACTAGCCATCTCAAAAAAGGATGCGATTACAATTAATATTTGTATAAATATAAACTGTCTTCTTCTTTTTTTTGACAGATGGTGCCACAGCCTGCTCAGCATCATCATGGTACTCATAGATAAATGATTTTATTCTCAGGATTTTTTCTTAAACAAGGAAAAGTTTTAAATATCAATTCAGCAACTAATTCTAAAGTCGGCCATCAACCTCTGCTTGGTCTAATAGATATTTAACATCATAAATAACATGCTTTGGCTTACCAAATTCCTTAATTTCTGACGCTGACAGGTTCTTAAATTCATCATGCGCTACAGAAAGAATGATTGCATCATAGGTGCCCTTTTCAGGATTCTCTACAAGATTAATATTTAGTTCATTCTTAGCATCATCTTTATGTACCATTGGATCATTTACGTCTACTTCACACTTAAAGCTCTCAAAAGTTGATACTAGTTCTGCCACACCTGTATTTCTTAAATCACGGCTATTCTCTTTAAAGGTGAGTCCTAGTATGAGTATCTTAGAATTTTCTAAATCTATATTTTTTCTTTCCATCAGTTGAGAAACTTGAGTAGCTATGTAAGAGCCCATCCCATCATTAATTTTTCTACCAGCAAGAATCATTTTTGGTGTATATCCTATCTCTATAGCTTTATGAGTTAGATAATACGGATCAACTCCAATACAATGACCTCCGACCATACCTGGCACAAAGGGAAGAAAGTTCCATTTTGTTCCTGCAGCTTTCAAAACTGCCTGAGTGTCTATATCAAGTTTATTAAATAAAATAGCAAGTTCATTGATAAGTGCTATGTTTACATCTCTTTGAGTATTCTCAATCACTTTCGCAGCTTCGGCTACTTTTATACTCTCTGCCATGTATGTTCCTGCAGTAATTATTTTCTTATATAAGTCATCTACCTTTTTTGATGTTTCCGGTGTTGATCCTGAGGTGACTTTCTTGATCATTGTTAGTCTATGATTTTTATCTCCTGGATTTATTCTTTCAGGTGAGTAACCGCAGAAAAAATCAATGTTAAAAGTTAGACCTGAGAACTTTTCTAGAATAGGTATACAAATTTCTTCAGTAGCACCTGGATAGACAGTTGATTCGTAAATTACAAGGTCATTTTCTTTTAATACCTTTCCAACAGTCTCAGAGGCATTTTCTAAAGGCTTTAAGTCAGGCTCTTTATCTTCATTTATGGGAGTTGGTGCAGTTATGATGTAGACATTACAGTCCTTGATATGACTCTCCTCAAATGTTAAACGAAGACTTGAAGATTCCTGTAAATTTTTGGTAGAAACTTCACCAGTAGAATCTTTTCCAAGTTTTAGTTCGCTAATTCTATTTTGATTGATATCAAAACCTACTGTTTCAAAATGTTTGGCGAACTCAATGGCTAAAGGTAGACCTACGTATCCAAGACCAATAACACCGATATTTGTATTCTTCATAAATTATTATATTGTTTATACCAATCAATAAATTTTCGAATACCCTCATTTACATTTATAGAGGGTTTATAATCAAAATCACTTACCAAATCTTCTACATCAGCAAATGTATCTGGTACATCACCTGGTTGAAGGGGTAATAACTCTTTTTCCACTTCAATCCCCAATGCATTTTCAATAGCATAAATATAATCCATTAGCTCAACAGGTGAATTGTTTCCGATATTGTACACTCTCCATGGAGCTAGAGAACTTCCTGGATCTGGATCCTTCCCTGACCAGTTTGGATTGGATTCAGCGGGCTTATCAAGTACCTTTACCACACCGTCAACAATATCATCTATGTATGTGAAATCTCTTCGGTGCTTACCGAAATTAAAAACTTGGATTTTTTTTCCAGATAGGATGGCTTGAGTAAACTTAAATAGTGCCATATCTGGCCTTCCCCAAGGTCCATAAACGGTAAAAAAACGTAAACCGGTCGTTGGCAATTCGTATAAGTGACTGTATGTGTGTGCCATTAATTCGTTAGCTTTTTTACTTGCAGCATAAAGGCTAAGAGGATGATCTACATTATGATGTATAGAAAAAGGCATATCAGTATTAGACCCATAAACAGAGCTACTCGAAGCATAAACTAAATGTCCTATGCTGTTATTTCTACATCCTTCAAGAATATTTCCAAATCCTAAAATATTACTATTTAAGTAGGCGTGAGGATTCTCGATGGAATAGCGAACTCCAGCTTGCGCAGCTAAATTAATCACAGCATCAAATTTGTGCCTATCAAATATTTCAGCTATGAAGTCTTTGTTTTCAATATCTGCCCTAATATGTTCATAATTTGGATTATCTAAGTGACGGGATAACCTAGCCTCTTTAAGATTAGGATCATAATAATTATTATGATTATCTAGACCAATCACCTCATCACCCCTATCTAATAAACGGATCGTTAAAGCAGAACCTATAAAACCTGCTGAACCTGTAACTAAAACTTTCATGAATTACTCTAGTAAACAGCTTTTGAATATAGGAAATAATTCTTCAATTTAATTCTCTCCAAATAAATCTCTTGAAAAACATTTGAATTGAACATCACTAAGTGAATCAGTCAGTCTATTTGCTACAATTACATCGCTCAATTCTTTAAACTCATTTAAATCTGTCATAACCCGAGAACCAAAGAATTCACTTTCATCTAACTCAGGTTCAAAGACCACTACTTCAATGCCTTTTGCTTTAATTCGTTTCATTATTCCTTGTATTGCAGAGGCTCTAAAGTTATCGCTGTTCATTTTCATGACAAGCCTGTAAAAGCCAACAACTCTTGGCTTGAGCTTTCTTATCTCATCAGCTATGAAGTCTTTTCTTGTAGTGTTTGAAGAAACAATTGCCTTTATGAGCGTTTGCGGGACATGCTCATAGTTCGCTAATAACTGCTTAGTATCTTTTGGAAGGCAGTAACCACCGTAACCAAAAGATGGATTATTATAACTCGCTCCAATTCGTTCATCTAAACTAACACCTTCAATGATACTTTTAGTGTCAAGATTGTTGGCTAAAGCATAAGAGTCTAATTCATTAAAAAAAGATACTCTCATTGCTAAATAAGTATTTGCAAATAATTTAACAGCCTCAGCCTCTGTTGATTCCATGAAGAGAGTTTCGACCGGTTCTTTAATAGCGCCTTCTTTTAGGAGATCTGAGAATTCAACACTCAAATGACACTCACCTCCTACTACTATTCTTGAAGGATATAGATTATCTAACAATGCCTTGCCCTCTCTTAAAAATTCAGGGGAAAAAATAATTCTTTTTGTGTTAAATCTCTCTTGAAGAAACTTAGTATGTCCAACAGGTATAGTAGATTTAATGACAATTAATGCTTCATCATTTGAATCTAAAGCATCTGAAATAACAGAATCAACTGAGTCTGTATCAAATCTATTGGTATCAGGATCATAGTTAGTTGGCGTTGCAATTACAATAAAATGTGCGCTTTTATAAGCGAAACTTTTGTCTAAAGTGGCCGAAATTTTTAAATTTTTCTTTTCAAAACATTCATCTATGTATTGATCTAAGATGGTAGATTTACCCCGATTGATTTGGTCTACTCTCTTTGGGTCAATGTCCAAGACCAATACTTCATGATTCTGAGCAAATAAAACAGATAAGGACATTCCAACATAGCCAGATCCTACGACTGTTATTTTTCTTTCTCTACCCAAGGATTAAGTTTTGTGTTGATATGACTTTCGATTTCCAAGTCAAAATAATTACTGATAAACTTTAGAAATATTCTCGCACCAAGACTATCCCGGCACTTAACATACCCCCAAGAAGAGTTGATATTATAACTATCAGAGATCTAACTGGACCAGATTTCTTCTCAGGTATAAAAGGAGGTTCAACTGTCATAAGAATATAATCATCGTGAATGCTAGCCATCATTTGGGTTTCCAATTGATTTTCAATTAACTTACTTATTGAATCTCTAATTTCAACTTGTGGAGTCCTGGCTAACTGCTCTCTAAGATAGACTAATGCCTTATCAGAACTATTAACATCAATGTTCCTCTGTACATTATTTGATTCCCTAATCACCAAAGATAACAATTCATGGGCAAAAACAGGTGACAAATGTTCAATTTTGATAGAAACATGACCAGTCAATCTGTCCTTAGTCACAGAAAGCAATTTGGAATATTCTTTGTATGCTTCAATATATGATGGGACTTTGCTTACGTTGTCAGGTACATCTCTAACCCAGGTCTTAGTATTAGAATCATAAATCTCTTGATCAAAAATTATCTCTTTACTAGACAAATTGTAAGATTTAGCAGCCATTATTGAAGGCAGAACATTATCAAAAGTTATTAGATGCTTAACAAACTCTCTTGATTCGATGATACCCAACACTTTATTTAGACTGGCGCCTTGTGCAGACAAATCTAAACCTGCAAGTGAAGCAAAGCCGGAAATACCTGACATGGCAGTATCCTGTTTCACTCTGTCAACTAGAACAGACTCCGACGTGTAAACATTTGTAATTGACAAAGAAATGATTATAGATGTTATAGCTACGGCGGTTGTGACGCAAAAAATTAAGATTCTCCCGCTCCACAAGATACTTATAAGCTCTCGTAAAGAGATTTCATCTTTGTATGAACTATCTTCTAGATTTTTGTCTGTTGAGGCGCTCATTTTTTCATCTTTACTTTTTTTCACTTCGGTTCAATTCAGCTTTAAGTTTATCAAATTCTTCAGATTTTCGCTGAATAAATAAAAGTGTCAATTTTCTTTTCCTCTCCACTCCATCAGGAGTTAAAAGATACAAATAACCTAGCTTATTATCTGACCTTTTAAAATTATCAACCTTAACAACTCCCTTCTCTAAGAGTGCTTTAATAAGATAATTTATTTTTCCTAGACTTAAACCAAGGTGATCAGCAATTTGACGCTGAGTCAAATTAGGGTTTTCCTCAATTTTCCTCAAAATCTCCAGCTCTTCTTCCGAGTTATTTATCTTTTTATTCAATAGCTACCGCAATGAAATGCTAATCTGCAATTCATTAAAATGATTAAATTATATTGCGTTCAATAAATGAACATATTGATTTTACTGCATGTTCAAAGATTGAACAAATAATTTAGAATTTGAGTTTCTTTACAGAAGTCTTTTTCTTCAAACTTGATTCATCAATTTCAGCTAGTACAGTTGTATTGAGAAGTTTAAGAAGCAATCTAACTCTGTCTTTAGATTTCTTAGAGAGGAATATAGCTTCCACTCCAGCAAAGCGTCCTTGATCTATGATTACATTATCTCCTTCTGTATACTCAATCACCTTTATATCTTCAGTGAAAATATCTGAATCATCTAGTTTTGACCGAATAGCTTTAATGATTTCATTCGGAACACTCGTAAGCTTATCGGCAAACATAACAATCTTTTCTACTCCTAATGTTGACTTTATGGTTATCCAGTTTTCTAAATCTGGATCTATTTTTACGAAAATATATCTTGGAAAAACGGGAGATAGTTGTTTTGATTTTTCAGTTCTTTTTTGA
>MDTE01035935.1_pt1 | contig 20980 bp, 15 predicted proteins | sample 811231 | NCBI WGS metagenome assembly MDTE01 (sample SAMN05326651, study PRJNA326480) | marine metagenome | isolation source: seawater | place: Indian Ocean: Red Sea | collected 2010
CAAGGAAGACTTCCTCCTCCATAACCAGCGCGGTTGCTCCGCCTGCCGTGCCTGTTGAATTGTGTGGAACCACACGTTCCCAGGAGTTGCGTGCACTTGGTAACCAAACATTGGAATCAGGGAAACTGGGAATGATCCTGGTGGCGGGCGGGCAAGGGACACGTCTCGGGTTTGGCCATGCCAAAGGGTTATTCCCTATCGGTCCTATTTCAGACCGCCCACTATTCCAGGTACTCATCGACCATTTGATCGCGATTCGTAACAGGTACCAGACGGCAATTCCTCTGTTCGTGATGACCAGTCCGGCCACGCACGAAGAAACTGCGAAGTTTCTGGCGGCACACGACCGTTTCGGATTACCTGAAGATGACTTGTTCCTGTTCTGCCAGGGCACCATGCCAGTCCTTGATGCTCGTACCGGCCAGATCCTGCTGGAACAACGCGGCCGCCTCTGTCTCAGTCCCGACGGACACGGTGGGATTCTAGAAGCGTTTGCACGGACGGGTTGCCTGGCGGAAGCTGAGCACCGTGGAATTGAACATCTGTTCTACGCACAAATTGACAATCCGTTGGTACAGGTATGTGACCCGTGGCTGATTGGTTGTCACCTGCAGGCGAATTCCGAAATGACAACCCAGGTGATTCGCAAAGAAGACGCTTTGGAACGGGTCGGAAATGTCGTTTCCATTGGCGGACGTCTACAGATTATTGAATACAGCGACCTCTCTGCAGACAGTGCCCAACAGACTGCTCCGGACGGCACTCTGAAATTGTGGGCTGGAAACATCGGGGTGCACATCTTCCAACGACAATTCCTGGAACGAATGGCGGCTTCCAACAATGGATTGCAATTCCACCAGGCTTTGAAACAAACGGCATACTGTGACAGTCAGGGACGCCACGTCACGCCGGCGCAACCCAATTCGATCAAGTTCGAGAAGTTCATTTTCGACCTGCTACCAGCTGCCCAGAACGCCATCGTCGTCGAAGCCAGTCGCAACACCAGTTTCGCTCCAGTCAAGAATGCGGATGGTGAACGGAAAGATACGCCCGCAGCGGCTAAACAAAGGATGCTCGATTTGTACGCGAACTGGGTCGCTACCGCCAAGATCCAAATGGCAGAAAACACGCAAATCGAAATCAACCCCCGCTTTGCTCTGGATGCCCAGGAACTGGCAAGCCGCATCCCAACGGGACACTGTTTTTCAGGAAACGTCTACCTGGGCCCAGATCGGTCGTTTGAGACCTCGCCAGCCCAGGAACAAGCCCAGCCAAGGTGATCGGCGGGGCATCTGGCGGGAACATGGTGTGGTGACAGCGCCGGCGGCCCACCTGCGATCCGGATAGCGACTGATGTTGTCTAAGACATTTCATCACGGACGTTTGAGCAGGAGGTCCTCATCAGTGACCTCAACCGCTAAACCGTTAGCAGGTATCGGCAGCTGTAACGTCCATAAGACACCCTGAACGACCAATCGACGGTATTCGATACGCGCCCAGTTCTCGTGGAAGTGGAGCCCTGAAAACCCAAACGAACGTCCTCCATCCGGCCGTTGCCACGCCCAGGAAACCATTTCGCGACGACCATCAATGGGCACCGTCAGCAAAGGGGTCGGAGGGGACGCAGATCTCACTCGTTTCAAGCGGTAATAGAATTCATCCCGAATGTCGAAGTCTTTGATTCCCGACGTAACCGGATGGGTTGGACCGGTGATCTGAGCAACCTGCTGGACTACTTGATATTTCCGATCTTGTCCGCCATGACACGCACCAAAAAGCTGCAAGAAACGATCGATGTAGTTTGCCGGCCGAGTCCCCATTCCCCAATGCAATACGACCAAGCCGCCTTGACGTTGTGCCAATTGGGCAAATGCTTGAAATCGACGGGAATCCTCCTGTATCCACTTCGCGCCTTCGGAGAGAAACAACACGACTCCATCCGCCTGACGAATCAGGTCCGGCCCCTCCGGCCAGCTTCCGTCAGCGCTGGCAACACGCAGTTTGATACCTGGATGACTTTCCAGGCAGCGGGCAACCACACGCACTCCTGCGCGATATTCATGGGTCAAGCGAGGATGGCCATCTGGCCCTTGCCCTAACAGTAGCAGCTGCTTCTCCGCAGCGTTTGAGACTAGGCCCATCGTACAGCAGCTGACCAAAGCCACCATCCAGAAAAGCGTCCGCTGCATCTGTCCTGCCCCGGTGTAGGTCGTCTGAGTTGTCCCCATACCCGCGTCTACTGCTTTGTCGGCAACGTGTGTGCTGCCCACACACCCTAGCCCCCCAAAGGTGACGGCACCAGACCGGGCGCCATGATTTACCGTTCCCCAGATGCTCTCAGGCCAACGCGTCTTTACCGTGAAGAATTTTCTCACCGCCTCTTTTGTCGTTCGCCATGAGTGGTATTCTGGATGTCTTGGCGGTTTCGACCTGACCCGCCATCAGACATGGATAAACCCCGAAACTTCCGAGGACACTCTGTGCACAGCGACCTGCGCAGATCGGCAAACACCTGATCCTCGGTTCTATCGCCACGACTGCCCCGTGCAACTGGCCAGGACCCCGCAACGATGGATGATCGAACTTCGACCGATACCCAACCGCACGTTCGTATAGATGAAAACACACTCGCAGATACGACTGTTGAGGAAAACGAGCTGCTAGACACGGAGTCCCTGCCATTTGTAGGCCGTTGGCACCGTCTGGTTAGTACCACGAACTGGGAAAAAGGACGCATCATTCATGAGTGGCGCCAGGCACTCATCGCATCCGATCAACCGACGCGCGAATACTCGGATGAAGCATGGTCCCAACGCGTGGGTGGCGTTACCGGACAGCACACTGGGCGACTCCGGCGCGTTTTTGAACGATTCGGTGATGTTCATGAGAGTTTTCAGGGACTGTGCTGGAGTCACTTTCAAGCGGCCTTGGATTGGGACGATGCTGAAATGTGGCTGGAAGGAGCGGTGCAAGACCAGTGGTCGGTCAATCGCATGCGCAATGTTCGCTGGGAAACTCTCGGTCACCCGGACGGCCAACAGCCAGATCCTGCCGATGTCGTCACTGGCGACATCGACGAGGACTTTGCGGCAGAACCGACGCAGGCTAATGCTCCCCCCACAACGAGTGTGACCCCCACCTACGCCGACGTGCAGCCGAGCTCTGAGACAAAAGCCCGCTCTACCGACGAAACCGACGCGGACGTAATCGCGTTTCCGGATCCGGAAAGTGAACCAGGCAGTACGATTTACTCGGATGCTGAAGAACGGGCCACGATCGAATTTGTGCGTCCCTTTGAAAACATCAAGGAACTACCTGAAGATCTTGCCGATGCCTTTGAAGCGTTCAAGCTGGCAATCCTGCAACACAAGACCATGGACTGGCAGGAGATCTCGCGTGAAGACGTATTGGCCAGTCTGGACGCATTAAAGGAACTGGCGAGCACTCCGACTCCGGATGAAGCTCCGTTCTGAGCCCACCGTTGGCCTACACCTCACGCTGTGGGCCAAGTTCGCCGGTATGCGAAGCTGATCGCACCCTCTTTCTGGAACAAAGCACCTGGTCAATAATCGACAGGTGGTGGACGATCGCGCTGTGCACAACTCAGGAGATAACTATGGCTGACTTTGAAATCCGCACCATGCGTGCAGCAGATCGCTGGGAAGTCGCAGAACTCATCTACATTTCGATCAACCACTGGTATCTCACACACGGGCAGGCTGCCATCTTTCAAGGAGGACCAACAGTCACCGACATTTTCTTTGACGTGTACGAGGCACTTGACCCGGGCTGTGGAATCGTCGCGGCAGACCGACATACCGGCCGTTTGCTAGGGTCTTGTTTCTATCACCCTCGACCCCACCATGTTTCGCTGGGGATCATGAACGTCCACCCGAACTATTTCGGGGCCGGCGCTGGTAAAGCGTTATTGGATCACATTATCGCAATTGCACGTGACGCAAAACAACCGCTGCGTCTGACACAAAGCGCACTCAACCTGGACTCCTTTTCACTCTATAACCGAGCTGGCTTTGTACCGCGCCACGCCTACCAGGATATGTTCCTGGAAGTTCCGGCAACGGGTTTAGGAGAACCGGTTACAGGGCACGCTTGTGTCCGACCAGCCCGGAGCGACGACGTACCGGAAATCGCCAGACTCGAAATGGACATTAGCCGCATCACTCGAGAAAAAGATTACCGCTACGCGATCGATAACCAGGACGGACACTGGCGAATTTGTGTCTATGAAAACGAGCAACACGGCATCGATGGTTTTCTCATTTCCTGCGGGCACCCGGCAATGAACATGATTGGTCCCGGTGTCTCGCGAACCGAAACGCAGGCGGCTGCCATGATCTGGCACGAATTCAACGCCTATCCCGGCCGCAGTCCGGTCGTCCTGATTCCGGTGCAAGCAGCGGAACTGGTGCGCACGATGTACTCCTGGGGCGCACGCAACTGCGAGCTGCACTTCTGCCAGGTGCTGGGCGAATTCCATCCCTTTGAAGGCGTGAACTTACCGTCGTTCCTGCCGGAAACCGGATAAACCAGGAAGCTTTCATCCCCCGCCAACTGCGGGAATCGACGTATTGGCCCTTTGCTGGCCACAGTCAGCAGAACACTCGATTTCCGCAGAGACAAGGTTGTTCTGAATCACATTGTGCAGGCTGGATCCGTATACTCGCACTGATTTGGTCATCTGCGAATCGGCACGCAGCTCGGTAATCGTGTTATCCGAAATGCGACAACCGACCGAATCACGCACGGTAATACCAAGGACACGGCTATCCAGCACCTGATTGTTAGCAATCCCCAAGGCGCGACATTCGCGCACAGACACAGCACCTTCCTCTTGATGGCAATCATTGATGACATTTCCGGATACCATTCCCCCCGTGCAACGCAACAGTGAAATCCCATCCCGAGAAGTGCTCTGCCAGTTGGCTGGACGAGTCGCAATCGTATTGCCACTGAGCACAGCAGTATGGCAATCAGCCAGGAAGATATTGCGGCGCGTGCCTGAGTAGATCGTGTTGCCTGTAATACTAATTCTGACACCATCTGTGATCACCACATTTTGATCACGACTCCCTAACACATTACCTGTTACGGTGACCAATCGAACTGCCGTCCCCGTTCCATCTTCTTTGCCCAGTACAAGCACGTTCGCACCCGGAGCCTCGCGTGTGGCCTGCAGGGTGTTTCCACTAATGGTGTACTCGCTGATTATTCCTTCCGGTGCCGAGAGGACAATTTCTCCGGACTGTTGTGGGTCGCGGTTCCCGCCGTAACCCGAATTGTATTCAATATCATTCCCGGTGATCTGAATGTTATGCACATCTCCGTTGTACTGATAGATCCCGGCTCGCTTGCAATAGCTGATATGGTTGCCCGTGATAATCACCTGATGCAGGTTGCAGTGATCGAAAAACACACCGGTTTCATGACAATCGTAGATGTGGCAAGCAGAGAGCAGGAAGTTTCGATTTCTCTCGACAAGATGAATCCCATGGCGTACACGACGCACAAGCGTGTTTTGAATGGTCGCTTGCATCGTCCGCTTTAAACGAATGCCATCGGCCTGCGGGTGTTCACCAACGATCTCCAGTCCTGAAAGAATCGGCATGCGTTCCCGATCCCAAGTGTGTGGCTGTACATGACTGGGAGTCGCGGTACCGCGGTGATCGCCAACCACAGAAACCGCAGGACCGGCGCCAACCATCACTAAGCGGCTGGCGCCTTGCGCACCTTGAATACCCACGTAACCCAGCCGAGTTGTGTCGAACTCTAAAGACCGAGAAATTCGGTATGTGCCTTTGGCAAGTTGCAGCACACCTTCTCCAGCATCGATCGCATGCTGCAACGCTGCAGTATCGTCAGTGCGGCCATCGCCCGTCGCGCCAAAATGTGTTGCCAATGTCATAACGCATGTACCCTTTCGTCAGCAAACCAAGGAACCAGAACCCCAGCAGGACAGTCGTCTTTACAACAGAATCGCTGAAAAACACAAATTTCTGCTCGATCTGTGTTTTCTTGCTCCGCGGTGACCAGACGTGTCACGGGACGTGCGATGAATGTAACTACCAGCCGAGGTGGCACACCAAACTCTCAGACAAGGAACTTACCAATGGCAAAATACTATGTCGAATCTGGCACACTAAAACTCGTGATTCAAGCCGATGATCCGCTGCAAGCCTCATTGTGGGCAGTCAGCCGAGCGCTACAGCAGGTGATCCTGTCACCCCGGCAGGATTCCGAGCAATCCCAGCAGGGCTCTCGTGAAAAGCCCCCAGATACGGAATTCCTGGTACTGGGCCGAGACTTCCGAATCAACGAATTCGGTTTTGGTCACGACCGATGCACAACGATTGAAACTGCAGACCTGGTCACTCAATGGGGCCAGTTGATGACCACGCTCAATCGTATCGAAAGAAAGTGTCCTGCTTAGATCGCGTGCCCAGGCGCCGACAACAGTCCGTAACCACGCCCAATAAACGGAGAAACCGATGTGTGCTCCATGCTCCGGATTCACTTAGCCCCGTAACCGTTCGCCAGACTCTGTGGGGTTGTTTTACTCTCGGGGGTTGTGATCAATTGGCCGGATTCTCAGGAAGTCGCGGGCAAAGCCGCGTCGCTTGCAGCACCTCCTGCAGAACCGCGCCATTGGTCGCTACTCCTTCGCCACTATGAATCGTCGGCTCTCCCCGCCAATCCGTGAACGTGCCACCTGCCTCTTCAAGAACCGGCTGTAATGCTGCCGCATCCCAGATATTCATCAGCGGGTCAACCATCGCAACTGCACGCCCGGTAACAACCAACAAATAGCCGTAGCAATCACCCCAAGTCCGCGTGATCCCCGCTTGCCGCTGTAGTGACTCGAAAGCGGCCTGGGAATCGCGGACCGCAAACGAGTCGATTTGTGTCGTCACCAATAGGCCCTGGTCTAATCGCGGGGTCTTCGAGACTCGCGTCTGCCGGGCCACTTCCGTTCCCTGCAGATACCAGCACCCTCGACCTGTCGCCGCATACACACATTCCTCAAGTGCGGGAATATCGATCACCCCGATGACGCTGCGGCCATCGTACTCCACACCGACCAGAGTCCCGTAGAGCGGAACACCACTGACAAAGCTCTTGGTACCGTCGATCGGGTCGAGGATCCAACGGAACCCTGTTGCCCCTTGCTGCTGCCCGAATTCTTCGCCAACGATTCCATCGTCCGGAAAGAGATTACCAATACGCTCTCGCAACAGTAGCTCTGCCTGGCGATCCGCGACCGTGACTGGCGAACTGTCCGCTTTAAGCTCTACTGCGAGACTATCGCTGCGAAAGAACTCCAGTGTTTTGCGCCCCGCTTCGCGGGCCGCAGACAGTGCCAATTCAAAGCGTGTCTCCAAGGCATCATCAGATAATGTCATTTGCGATCAGATCTCACTGAATTCAAGACGGCTGGAACATTCACGTTCCTGAAGGTCCGTCGGTCACTCGTAAAGAGCGATAACACGGTAACAAACGGCATCCAACCACAAACAAAAAAACACGATCGACCCGCGGCAACGCTGTGATGGGGATGACAATTTACCGTCAGACATCGCACACGGCAACGGCCTCGGACAGCCCCTTGAGAGGATCTCTCGTGGGGATGAACTCGTGCCCTACAAATCCGTCATACCCCACGTCGACTAGTGCCTGCATCAGCGGTGGATAATTGATTTCCTGAGACGCATCGAGTTCTCCGCGTCCCGGGTTTCCTGCAGTGTGGACATGATTGATGATCTGCTGATGTTCGTGAATCCGCGCAACCAGGTCACCTTCCATAATCTGCACATGATAGGCGTCAAACAACAGCCCCAGACGGGGTGACCCGACCCGCTTGATAATCTCCGCGCAATAGTCCAGACGGTCTCCCTGGTATCCTGGGTGTCCCTTCATCGGGTGCGTGGTTACCCGGGTATTTAACATCTCCAACGACAGGTTAACCTTTTTCTTCTCTGCATAGCCGACAATTTCCTTGTAACCGGCGACACAGTTGCGGATTCCTTCCTCCGGATCAATCCGCACAGGGTTCTTCGGAATTTGAGCAGGCCCAGGATTTTGTCCCGCAGCTGGCTCACCCGTGTCGTGGGCATATCCAGTAAAAGTGATGACGGTGGAGACGTCCGCATCGGCGCAATCATCGATGGCTTGCCGCAACAACTCCAGACACATCGGCTGATATTTGCGCTGGTTCATCCCCTGGACAAACAAGTGACTTCCCGCAATTGCGCAAGTCAAACCGTACTTCTTCAGCGTTGCCCAATGATCTGAAGCCACTAATTCTACGCTTAGACAACCCAAGTTTCGCGCAATCTGACACGTTTGTTCCACTGTCCAATAGTCAGCAAAGCACCAGTGGACAACAGAGTGTCGAATTCGCCCCTTCGGCATCCCCTCCCCTTTCACTTACCCCTGGTCAGGGATCGCCTGGTCAATTCCAGTATCCGGCAGAAGCAGGCACCGCTAGCGCTGCGGGCATGTCACAACCGCCGCGCAGCAATACCAAACCGATGCGGTCACGCGCATCCGCAGACAGTAATACTTTGTACCCCAGACCTGCTGACCGCCATTTTGTACTAAGCCCATTTACGTCCCGTGTGACGGAAAATGCGTTCTTCGTAGTTCCCCAGCAGTCCTCCGATAACATCCCATCCTTCGGAACGACGAATCTCGATGTCACCATGTTGATTCACACGTACGACTGTCTCATCGGTAACACCCGCAGTCGCCAGATCAGCGGCACTTATTTCATCATCGCTGACAATACACACCAGGGAACGACCGGTCATTTCAACAAATTTCATTAGAATTCCATTACTTGGGATCTAACCGATCGCATCCCCGATGCTGTCGAAGAGCATGCGACCTGTTGCAATCTGCCAGCCAGCTTACTCACCCAGAATACTCTTGAGTGCTGCTTCTTTCGCCGGCCCACGATGAAAATCAAAGGCGCGAAAATATCGTGGCTGGGCATCAATCGGCGTCTTTTCGTCAGTGAGAATACGTGCCAAATAAGCACACGCCTCAGGAGCCCGGCTGCGCCAAATAATGTCGTGGCCCGCTGGCGTATTCCACTGGTCTCCTGCTTGCTTCAGCCAGGTAGTAAAGAAGAGGCTCTCCTGGCCATCGGCAGCCAGCCCTAACGCCTCCAGATACCAGCGATCCTTACCATCATGTTGTAGCGCAAGCTGCGCCCACAAGGTAGCCGCGGCCGGTATTTTCTGATGCCGTAATGCAATCGCCAATTCTCGGCGTACCAGAGCAGAATCGTCCTCGACCAGCGAAGCGATCACCGGTAGCGGGTTGCGCGTACGTTGGCGTGCCAGCCGGATTCCCACAGAGCGAATATTGGGGTCACTATCCTCCAATGCGCGCTGCACCCATGCGTCACCATGCGTTCCTTTACCCAACAACCACAGCGCGCGAGCTCGAAAACGCGGATTGGAATTCTCCGTGAACATCGTTGCCAACCCTTGCTCGGCAGCCGCACCGGATTTACGCAGCGAAGTTCGCGCCAGATACTGCACGACACGGTTTGGACTCTGCAGCGCGGCAAGCGCACCGGGCACCGTGGAAAAATCAAACTCTGGCACCATTGCCGAATGCCCTGGAGGGGCAACGCGGAAAATGCGGCCGCGATCGACGTCTCCCATACGATGTCCACCGACTCCTGGATCATACCAATCAGCAACATACAACGAACCATCGGGAGCAACACACACGTCCGAAGGTCGAAACCAATTGTCCCGAGCACCATGCAAGATCGACACTGATTTCGCCCGATAACCGGCTCCTGCTGTTTGCACTGGATAGGCGCGCACGATACTTGGTCCGGCATCGGTATGAATCATCTGGTTGCGGAATACGGCTGGCAACAAGCTGCCTTCGTAGACACAAATTCCCGTCGGTGAACCAGCACCTGTCTGGAGCAGGTTGGGAACGACCCCCGGATCATTCTGGTGCCAATGCCGCGTGGGAACGTCCTCAGCCATTCCAGTCCGCTCCGTTTTCCACCCAGCTCCAGTCATTTCATCACGGTATCCATAGTTACCGAACTCCATGACGTAATTGATCCGTACGCCACGATTCCCATCATCATCATTATCGGATTGCCAGAGCGTGCCAAAACTGTCAACCGTGACCTCCCAGTTGTTGCGGAAATTCCAACCCAATGTCTCGAACTCACTACCATCAGGGTTACATCGAAAAACCATCCCCTGCTGGTACGGCTGGCGATCCGCGGACACCTGGTTACCCGCCAGATCATTAATTGGCTTGCCACTGGCATCACGAATCTGTTTACCTTCGTTGCCGAAATTAAAATACAACTTGCCATCGGGACCCACTACAAAAGCGTGGATGCCATGATCATGCTGCACCCCCCCAATACCGCTGAAAAGCGTGTCGCGTCGATCCGCTCGGTCATCTCCGTCATCGTCTGTCAATACAAACACATGCGCGCCAGCCGAGACAATAACACGTGTACCGGGACCGTCTGGCGTCGGCAGCACACAGATGCCGTGGGCTGAGTCAATGTCGCGACTCTGATAAAAAACCGATCGCTTGTCGGCGACTCCATCCCCATCGGTGTCTGCAAGAATCAGAATCCGGTCACCCGCTTCTCGAATCGCCTTGTCCTTATTCGCAAAGTGCCGGTAATTGACCACTTCACAGACCCACACGCGACCGCGGTGGTCAATGTCAATGTTTGTCGGATTCTGCATGATCGGCTCAGCGGCAAACAGACTTGCTTCCAGGCCTTGCCCGACATCCAGATTACCCAAAGCATCTTCCGGACTGCGGTCCCCACCGGCCGCCGTCGGTAACGCCGTGTACACCAGAAACTGGACCGATGACTGTTCACCACAAGCTCGCTGGTCGGTCCCGCCATTGTCTAACCCACCGCGGGCACGAAAACGGGAAAACCCCTCCGGCACGGCAAACTCGATAATGCTATTGGCGTGCGTACCGATCCCGCGTTCTACCGTCTTGCCGGCCACGCGCAACGGACCACCAGCTGCATTCTTGTTGACACGAACCTGACCCCAGGCTGTCGTCGCCGACTTCCACGGCAACTCGAGCAAGCTCAGCTCACCAGCTCGGCCGGTGAGCCGTGGGTCAATCCAGTCGGCCCAGTCACAACCGTAACCATTACCACCGTCACGGACGACCAGAAACAACCGATCGGCATCTTTCAGGTCCACATCGACCTGTACCGCATGGCCAGTCGTTTGCGGCGTTACGATCGGACTGGCGTAGAGTGGTTTAACAGGTGCCTTTTTTTTTTAGACGCCGTCTGGCGCGTCGACAGGTGTTTTTCCTCAACGACTTTCTGCCGGTTGAAGTTCGCCGGCTGCGGATAGTCCTGGTTCTTTTCCAGATCCTGGATCGTCAATGCGCCGTCGCTCACGCCCTGCGCTGGCACAGCGTCACCAGCAGACCACACAATTGCATTGAGGACGAGTTTACGAAAATTCGGATTGCCCCAATTCCAGTGAACGTGCCCACCAGTAAAACCAAACCCGCGACCTCCGTTGGGCCGTACCGATGCCCAGGCCATGTGCTGACGTTCTTTTCGTTTCAGCACAGCCTCTCGTACAAAGCGATTCCCACTGTGGGGTCCATCAGGTCGTTGCAGAGACGAAGCCGGCGGCAAATCCGAGAGGATCGGCGTAACTCCCTTCAGGTCTTCGCGAAACCGCATGTGGTAATACCACTCGTCATTGATCTTGAAGGGTTTGACGCCATGAGTAATCGGGTGCTGAGGCAATTGCGCAAAGCTCGCGGTCCAGTGAGGATTTACTGACCAATCTGGTTCAAAATAACCACCAATCCACTTGAGGAAGTGATCTCCGGACTCCCCTTTCGGCACTTCCACGCCATAGTGAATGCAGACAATACCAACGCCTGCGTCAGCCAATGCGTCCACTTCCGGTAGATGCTTGTTGACCGGGTGCCCAGCACCCCCATCCGCGTACATCACCAGGCAATCGATGCCTTTCAGGACTTCGGGATCCTGCGGCCAACCATCGCGAAATACGTCGACTTCGTAACCCGGTAGACTCTCGCGCAACGCATTCGCCAGGATCATGCAGCCGGCATAGTGTTCATGAGCACCGTAGCCGTGACTGCGTCGGCCAGCCATGAACGCTACCTTTTTCCCGGATGCCTTCAAACGTTTCAACCGGATCTTGCGAAACTGCACTTTCATCGGTGGGCCAGCGTGTAGCTGGAGCGCTAAAATCCCACTGGCGCGTGCCGCGTCATCTTCGTCGGTTGCCTCACACGTAACAACGCCATTGATCTTGTGGATAAAGTGATTTCCACGCGCTACGATATGGTACGAATTCCAGTCTTCCTTCTTGATCTTTTTCTGGATCTCATCCGAATCACCGACAGAACCTACTACTTTAGGCTTGCCACCTTTCTGAATCACAGTACGTTGCCCACGGTCGGCCAGGATACCACGGTAACGCTCGCCGTAGAGGATTCCGGAGTAACGATTTCCGGCCTCAAAATCTGCCTGGTAACCACCGACGACCCACTTGCCCCAATCATTGGGTTTCTCAAAACTGCGGTACTGGATGCCTGAATTACCACCCACAATCCGGTATTCCAGTTTCAATTCAAAATCGGCAAGCTGGCCTTTTCGCCACACAATAAACGTGTTGCCCTTGGTAGGGTTCTCTTTCGTTGTCTGGCCGGTAATTGCTTCTTCTTCGACACGCCAGAACTTGGGATTACCGTCCCAGCCGGCGAGTGTCTTGCCATCGAAAATAGACTCAAAACCCTCTTCGTCCGCTGCCTCCAGGCGCGTAGAAAAACCTGACAACACTGTCATCGAGCAGGCTGCCAATAAAAAGAAAGAACGCCACATTGCAGGGTCTCCGTAACGGAAAAGAAAAGCAGCTTTGGATTCTGCTGCACGATAACGCGGTCAAAGTTTCAAGTCAAATCAAGCTGCCCCCAGGAGCAGCCCAAATGCGCCGTCGTCAACTCGGATTAGTCATCGAGCGGCAGCTGGACAGCCGTCTGTAGCCGGCTACTGCGAGCAACAGCCTCGGTGAATTCCATGTAACGGACACCCGCAGCAAATGTCGTGAACTCGATTTCTTTTTCACCACGGATGGCGTCGATAAAGTCGGCTTCAACACGCCACCCTCCCTCCTTCTCCGGCGCAATCGGAATCTCTGCCAATTGGGCATCTTCGGCCCGGGCCCCCAGCAAGCGATCTTCCGGGTCGCACACGCACTGCAAGGTTCCCGCAGTACCGAACAGCCTGATTTGCAGCGCCGGACCATGGTGCACAACACCGCTCAGGTGGTAGATGCCACGAACTCCTGCAGGCAACTCCGTCAGTACATGAACCGTATCCGGAGTACCGACCTCTTCAAGTTGTCCTGTCTGTTCGTTCTTGCGCTCCGCTGTAAAAATCTGTGTCTGTGCCAGTACCTGGATCGGATCCGGCACCCAGCGCGTCAGGGTTTCATGCACGATACCCATCGCCAGCATGTTGAGTCCGCTGATTTCCGCAGACTGACGCCAATGCAGTGGCGTGGCTGGATCCGCATAATCACCACTCGTAGCAAGCACGACCACCTCCCGGAGCTCACCGAGATAACCTGCTGCCAGATGTTCAAGTAACGTCTGGTGCACACGCAATCCAAACGGACTCGGTACGATCTGAGTGACCAGCTCTGGATGTTGCTGACTGATCGCCAGCATCTGACGTGCTTCGTCGACATTGCGCGCCATCCGCGCTTCTGTGGAAACGTGCTTGCCCGCCTGGAGCGCCGCCACGCTGATCTCGGCATGCAGATAAGGCCAAGTCCCGATCAACACCGCATCAATTTCTGGATCCGCTACAAGATCCTGCCAGCGGTCGTACGTCTTGGGAATGCTGTATTGTTGCGCCATCTTCTGTGTCGACTCAGCGCGGCGATTGCACACCGCCGTGATCTCGACATCCTGACACGCGTGCAAGCCAGGCACATGTCGCAACTGGCAATTGGCACCCAATCCCACAATTCCAACACGAATCGTACCCATGACTTCACTCCTTGGACGCGTTGGCAAATGCATTTGACCACACTGGCCCATCAATACGTTGAGCCGGGCGATTGTATACGATCCAACACCTATGAACAGTAGATCAGGGCCCGGGGTGAACGCGCTGTGCGGGAGCCACCGATAGGCGGTCGGCAGACTCACATCGCATGCATTACTCGACAGCACCGAAACATACTGCGCAGCATCGGGGAGCGGGCAGAAGTGTTAGCCCGCATAAACCAGACGCTGCGCCGGCCATCGCTCTTCAGCAATCGTAATTGCGTCCGCGCCATCATCGGCAACAAATCCAAGTGCTGCGAAACGCTCCCTTTTCTCCTCATCCTCTGACGAAACCAAAGCGCAAACCATAGCATCTTGCTGCTGGTAACTTTCCAGCAAACTGTGGATAAGTTCGTCCCAACAATCCGAGAATTGAGGGTGACTAAAGCCGTCCAGGCAGATGCGTCCGGGGGAAAGCGGGCTTGCCGATGCCAACCCGACCAGGCGTCCGTCCGCCGTCCAGGCAGCCGTGACCTGACCTCCCGGAAGCTGTGCCAGACGTTGGTATCGTGGAAAGAGGCTCATACAGCGGTCCTGTCGGGTAAAGCGTATGGAACCTAAGGCGAGATTCGCATCCAGAACTTGCCAGGGGTGGGCGACCAGGACGAGTGGAATGACAGGCAAGCGCGCGGCTGTGTCCAATGGACGAAGTGAAATCTCGCTGGCGCTGCTACGAAAGTGATCTACCAGGAAGCTCTCGGGGGACGTACCTGCCCGAGTCGCGGCCATCACGGTCGTCCCTGGAAGGCGTTGCCAGCCTAAGCGTCGATAAATCCTCGCCGCCGCGGGATTGACCGTACCCAGAAACACAACCTCTCCTCGCTGTTCCCAAAACCAGTCACGTGCCTGCCGACAAAGCCGCGTGGCCAATCCCTGCTTGCGATGGGCGTCAGCGACTGCAACTTCTCCTACTCCTCCCAACAAAACGCCAGTACGGGAAACCGTCAACTGGCAGGACGCCGCGACCACAGAATCCTGGTGAATCAGGAATAGCAGGTTCCGATTGCTGTCGTTCTCTGCACCAGCCAGAACGGCTTCAAACGACGCGTAAGAAGTGTCAAACGTTCGTTCCCAAAGCCGTAGTACCGGCGCGCGCAAGTCCTGCGGCAACGGCATCTCAAACTGTTCGATCTCTGGCCAATTCGTAGACATGGGCGTCGCCCCTCAACTCAGCACTGCTCTGGAAACTCTTTGCACCCGGGCCGGCAATGCGCCAATTCGGGATCGCCAGCACATCACGAAAGCGTTTTGTGATCGTTGATCGCAATTTCCAACCTGCGCCACACACAAAGGCAAGGGAATACATCGTCAGGAAAACCAGAACGTCCACGGAACCTGGCCAATTGACATCACTATTCTGGGGACTGATTTTGCGTACCGCAACACAATCACCAGAAATCACCGGCCAACGACTGACCATGCATCGGGCGGCTTCCCACCACCTGAATCAGGGCAACACGACAGACTATGCCACCCGTTCATGCAAAAACGCCCGTACGATTGTCATAAATTTGTCAGGTTCGTCCTGTGCAATCGAGTGCGCGCTATCTGCAAACACCTCCAAACGGACATCGGGAATCTGGTCCGCAATCAACCGGGACTGCGAGGGGGGACAAATCCAGTCCAGTGCCCCCGTCAGGACCAATGTCGGACAACCGATTTGGCGTAATTGATCGGTGTAGTCAAACTCCCTCAAAAAACCACCAAAGCCGCTGTTCAATTGCGCAAAATTCCGGATGCCACGATGCCAACCCGCTTCAAATTTATCGGCGTCAAAAGCTGTGGAATACATCGGCCCCATTGTTTTGTAGTATTCGTACAGCTGTTCTTGTGAAGTAAAGCCTGCACTCCAAAGCATTTCGCAGACGCGTACCTGGTCTGGCGTCCCTCGCGTTTGGACGATGCGCCGCGCTTCTTCGAGAAATCGAAAACTTGGGGCGGTGGCCACCAGAATCAGACGTTCTATGTGTTCCGGATAGCGAATTGCGTAACCTTGCGCCACCATGCCCCCATAGGACGAGCCCAGTACAGCAATTTGTTCAAGCCCCAAATAGGACCGCACCGCTTCCAGATCCTGAATGTTCTCATCCAACGTACAGTCCTCTGCCTGGGCTGGCGCACTGCGACCGCTGCCGCGATGATCGAGGTAAATCAACTGTGACACATCGGCCAGACTATTCACCGACGTCTTGAAACTGGAATGGTCCCCCCCCGGTCCGCCATGCAACAGGAACAACGGCGGCCGCGGCTCCATAGAATCGCCAACTGGAACCAGTCCCATTCCATCTACGTCAAAGTACAAGCGGGTACCGCGAACGTTGGCGTACACGATCAATCTCCTGATCGAAAAGTTCTCTGCGAGTCGTAATTGAGTTGCATCCTATCCCTCTGTCCGCTCGCTCGGCGCACTCGACTTCCACAAAATGGCAGACCCCGTTCCTTGTCAACAGGCAGCTCTACCAGCAGTCACCGAGCCAGCTGGCAAGCGGCATTCCGCAGCTGAGCGGGCGAGGCAGTCCCCGTGGTCCCCAATTGCCGGATCGTAATGGACGCTGCCAGGTTTCCCAGGGTTGCCGCTTCTACCGGTGTTGCACCACCGAGCAGCGCCGCCACCGTTGCACTCGTCATCGCATCGCCCGCACCCACAATGTCAACCGGTCCGTCAACGACAATACCCGGCACCACCTCGATATCCCCATCCGGAAAAGCCACCAGGACACCCTGTTCGCCCATGGTGCAAAAGGCGACCCTGCCAGTCCGCGCTGCCAGAGTCCGCACCGCGTCTCTGGAGTCCACCTCGCTCACGGCTGCAAGCCGCTGCAAACCGCGGGTAAATTCGTCGTGATTCCCCTTCAGGTGGCCACACTGAAACTGGCTGATCTGACTGCGGCTGTCAATGAACACGATTTTGTCCGGGTCTCCTTGGACCAGATCCACCAGCGCATCACGAACGGCTGCTCCAACCACTCCCCAGTCATCTTCATCGATCTGGTCGAGCACAATCAGCCCGTCGGTCTCGTTAAACACGATCTTCAAGTTCTCGATAACCCAATCGAGTTCCTGCTGATTCAGCGGCGCCCGTGTCCGCACGTCAAGTCGGTGAAGCTCCTCCCACGCTCCAGCAACTGGCCGCAGTGGCTTGGTGTAGGTGGGCGTCAAACGGTGTTTTGATTGGCATACGTGTTGACAGTTGACTGGCAGGACTGATAACTGCTTGAGCAAATCAAATCCGTGTCCGTCATCACCAATCACCGTAACCGGCACAAGCTCGCCAACTCCTAGCGCCGCCAGATTGTTGAGCACGGTGCCCAAAGCGCCGGGAGCATTGCGCACCGAGTCGACCTGGTACGCCTCCAATCCGGTTTCGATCGAGTGCTCGCGAACGCCCGCAGCGAGTTCCAGATAGCGATCCAGGAACAGGTCGCCAAGCAACCCGATTCTTTGCCCTGGGAACTGTTCCAGAAATCCCTGTAAGCGTTCCGGTCCAATCATGACTTTACTCACGAACTGCTGCGATCGCCGCCTGCCGCAATCGCGGCAGCGTCTGCCGGTGGTCTCCACAAATGTAGAGGCTCTGCCCGCCGTCAGCTACTGTGCGCACCAGCACAGTCTTCCAGGGCCGGTAGTAATAACGCGGATCCGTCTTGGCAGGCTCGGTCTGAAAATCCCGGTCAATCGGTAATAGATCGAAAGCCGCCGTGGTAAATTGGTTGATTTGTTTACCCTGCTGGTGGGCAACATTACGGGCCATTGACAACGCCTTGAGGTACACCTCGGGCCCCATAACCGCGGATCCAACACACAAGAACACACCACCCTGCAACCGTTCAACGGTGTCACAAACCGTCAAGAAATCACGATAACTGGCCGTTCCAAACGCGGCCGCATCGAAATTGGGATGTTCATGAATAATGTCATAACCAATTCCCACGTGCACCGTGACGGGCACGCCAAGCCGCGCACCTGCTGCCAGCACACTCGTCTCTTTGCAGGGAAAATCGCTGTCCAGAATCGCTCGCCCGATCGACTCTCCCAGGCCGTACCCAGCCGCAGCACCATCACGAACAATCTCGTTCAATTCTGCGGTCTCACGCCATAACCCGAATTCTCCCGAACGGATGTAACGAGGCACACTCTCACACGTCGCACCGATGCGGGCCAGCTCATAATCGTGAATCGGTCCCGCGCCATTCATACCGATATGTGAAATCAACCCTCGTTCCATAAGATCAATCAATTGGCGGGCAACCCCAGCTCGAATCACATGCGCGCCCATCAGCATCAGCGTCGCCGCCCGGCATTCGCGCGCGGCCACCATCGCCTGCCCTAATTTGTCAATCTCCTGCTGGCTGGTGTCGTCTAACGGCTCAGGCTCGGCATCCAGATCGAGCAAGTGGTCGTGGGACAGATCGTGTTCACGTTCGGCCAAAGGTTTGATCAACAGGCGACGTCGATCGAATTGAGGATACATGGCAAACTCGCAAGGCAACATCGACTGTAGACAAGGTGATCAAGCAACTCTATTTCGACCCAGCACAAACTGCGGATCTCATCCACGCGACTGCGGCAGCACCAGGGGTAACCCTATGCCAATCCGATCAATTGACACAATTCCCGATGGCAACCAAAGTCGCCGATGATGATATCGGCTCCCGCCGCGATCAACCGCTGACGTTTCCAGCCATTGATTCCTGTACGAGCCTCCTCATCGCTGGCAACACCAATGGCCAAACCACCGACTTTCTTGATTTCTTCAATTTCAACGTAACCGTCTCCAGCACCCAGCAAGGCCGAACCTGCCACACCCGCATCACGGGTGATTTGTTCGATGATCATCGCTTTGGAAAAATTCTGGTAGTCGTCGAGGGCACCATAAATCCGCTCTCCAAAAAAAGCACCCAATCCCAGCACTTCCACTTCATCCCGCACGTACACCAAATCGGTACCGGACGCCAGATACATCTCGATGCCGGCAGTTTGAACATCTCGCAAAAACTGATCGGCAGCAGGCACGATCATCTGTGCCCGAGACTCCGCATCCTGTCGTGCGGCATCCACGCGCTGCTCCACTTGCTGCCACAACTTGTCGTGATACTGGTGCTTGTATTCCAAGGCAGTCAGTGGACTGGCTCCACGGGCCTGTAATTCCTCACACAGCTGGAGCATCTGGTAGATCGTCTGGCGACCGTTCAGCCGCATGACAAACTCTTCGACGACAACTCCCAGCTGATCCCGGGTCTCTGTCGTCCCGGTCGCTGCCAGCAGATCGACCATCATGGGAATCATCACGTCTTGCCAGTTGCGGCGGAGGAGTGACAAGGTTCCGTCAAAATCGAAAATCGCCGCGCGGAACGGGCCCCGCGGAAATTCTGCGTTGATGACCTCGATATCCGCAGGTCCCGCTGTCATTTCACCCAATCCCTGGCACACAACTTTCGGAGTTCAATCGACTTCCCGCTCAGCGGGGCAGATTGTCTGGCAAAGAAAACAACCGCCTACGGCTTGGCCGCTTCCAAGTCACTTTCCTGGCGTGCCAGAAAGAGATGGTCAAACAGACCGTATTCCCCATCAACTGGCGAAAGCGCCAAGCCGGTGAGCGTGAACTCGCCAAAGTCGGCAAATAAATCCCGGGTCACCAGCACGAATTCCTCGGGGAGTTTCTTGTCAAGTAATACGGAAGCGCCGTAGCATTCAGGCCCAGGACCCGAATGGTAGCGAAACTTGGCGTCGGGCCTGGCAGCTCCACCAGGCCCCCACTTTCCATCATGATTTAATTGCAAACAAATCGACTGGCCACCCTTTTTCTTCCAGGCAAACTGCAGATAACGAAATTCACCCTCCGCGGGCTTTTCACGAATTTTCAATCCCAATCCAGGAAGCAGGTCATTGAATCGCTGATCAGGCGTCACCTTGATGCTGCTATCCCCGGAAAACTTGTCTCCCAACTCAAGACTGATCTTCCCACCACCCTTACTCAAATAACTGATCCATTTCTTCGGGTCTTCTGCAATCGATAGTAGCTTCTCGCCAGGTGGCTTCTCGCCAGGCACCACTTTCAAATCAACTGCCAGCTCATTGCTACGGACGAGCAAATTTTCTTTCTTGGCAACCGGCGCGGCAGTCGCAACCAGTTTTACGTTCTTCAACTCGCCGGCCTTGGTCCCGTACGGAAAGCGGACCGGCAGAGAAAACTCATCTTTGTCACCTGCTATAACCACTTTGGGCGCCGGATACCCTTTGGGCAACGCAGCTAAAGTCACCGTAACGGGGTGGTCAAAACCACGAGCCCGGACAATCTTTCCGGCGAGCGTACCCGTTTCACCGCCCCCCGCTTTGACTTCAATATTTGCTTCACTGGCCAACTCAACATTCAAAGGAGACCGTGTCTGCAACGACAGTACCTCACCCGGCACACTCTGAACTACCGATTTCTTGTCCGCCGACAACAACTCCGCAACCAGTGTCAGACCCCAGTCACGATCTGCGAGGTCGGTCGGCACGAGAAGTTCAACTTCGGCTTGCTTGCTGTCACCCGATAGCATCGGCACATCTGCCAGGCGCAACGCTCGGTCGAGATCATCGACCATCACATCCTTCTTGTCTTTTTTAACCTTCTTGCGGGGCATAATCTGTGTGGTCTGGAGACGCAAACGCACATCTCCCTGGACACCCTCTCGACGCGTCAACTGAGCCGCTAGTTTGAGCGGCATGCCACGGAACAAAACCTGCGGATCGGCAACCTTCCAGGTCAGTGAAATTGGTGTCGGTGGCCCTACAGCCACGGCCAACTCGCCTCGCAACCACGGCTGCTGTTTAGAAATCGAGTTTTCAGCCA
>MDTE01161142.1_pt1 | contig 20979 bp, 19 predicted proteins | sample 811231 | NCBI WGS metagenome assembly MDTE01 (sample SAMN05326651, study PRJNA326480) | marine metagenome | isolation source: seawater | place: Indian Ocean: Red Sea | collected 2010
AACATGAACAAGAGAACGGGGCTTTTCCTGACCCTTTTTACGATATTGATCTTGGCTACGGCGTGCGGCGGTGACGACGGACCGGTGCTGAGGGTGGGGGGTATTCCAGACCAGGACGCATCCAGACTGGCAAGGCGCTATGACCAATTCTCCGACTATCTGTCCAATCGACTGGGAGTGAAGGTGGAGTACGTGCCGGCCACGGATTACGCGGCGGTGGTGACCGCATTCGTGAGGGGCGACGTGCAGCTTGCCTTCTTCGGCGGGTTCACGGGGTATCAAGCCCGGCTCTCCGACCCCGGGTCCGAGGCCATCGCCCAGCGGGAACAGGACGCGAAATTCACCTCTGACTTCATAGTCGGACCGAGTGTATCCGCCCAATCGCTGGAGGAATTGAAATCCGTCGCCGGTGAAATCACATTCACCTTCGGAAGTGAGAGTTCCACTTCCGGCCATCTGATGCCCAGGTTCTTCATGGAAGAGATAGGTCTGGACCCTGACACAGACTTCAAGACCGTGCCCAACTATTCCGGCTCCCACGATTTGACCTGGAGGCTGGTTGAATCCGGGGCGTTCAACGCCGGTGTCCTGAACCATGACGTTTGGCAGCGGGCCGTGGATGAACACTTGGTTGACACGGACAAGGTCCGCGAGTTGGAGCGAAGCCCCGAATATTTCGACTACAACTGGACCGTCCGGGCAGACTTGGACGAGGAGTTCCGAGTGGGGTTCAAGGACGAGATTCAGGCGGCCCTTTTGGAAATGGACGAGAACGGACAGGACGAGATTCTGGAATTGTTCAGCACCTCCCGATTCATCGAGTCCAACAACGCCAATTACCGGGAGTTGGAACAGGTGATCAAAGAGTTGGAGTTGGGCAACTGATGACCCAGACGGCTGGAACGGCGGCCCTGGTCCAAGCATCGGACATTACCAAACGGTTCGGCCGGCTCCGCGCATTGAATTCGGTGGACCTGTCCTTCGCTCCTGGCGAACGTGTGGCGTTGGCCGGCCCCAGCGGCAGCGGGAAGTCCACATTGCTCCACATCCTTTCGGGGTTGCTCCAGCCCGATGGCGGTCAACTTTTCTTGGATTCCCAACCCGCCGCCAAACTCCCTCCGGGTAAGAAGCTTTCCGAGACGGTGGGTTTTATACAGCAGAGCCTGGACCTGGTCCCCCAACTGCCCGTGGTGCAAAATGTGCTGGCAGGCAGGCTGGGACAGTGGGGGCTTTTCCGGTCTTTAGCGTCCCTGCTGTCCCCGAGGGAAAGAGATTCGGCGTACCGGGCCCTTACCCGGCTGGGTATCGCCGACAAGATTGACGAGCGCACCTCCCGCCTATCCGGGGGCGAACAGCAGCGGGTGGCCATTGCCCGGCTGATGCTGCAGAACCCCAAGATCATCCTGGCGGACGAGCCTGTGTCTTCCCTGGACCCGGCCCGGGCCGAAGAGATATTGGAAGTCCTCACCAGCCTGGCCGACGAGTCCCAGGGCGCTTTGATTGCCAGTCTCCACGACCCTGCGTTGATCCGAAAGTACTTCTCTCGGGTTGTTGGGCTGCGAAACGGCGTGGTCCAATTCGATATCTCCGCCAGGGAACTCACCGCCCAGGTGGCCGACGCCCTCTATGATTTGGACCGAACCCCCAAAGCCTAGTACTCCGTCCAGATTCTTCGAGACCAGATCCTTACTCAGCCTGGTCTTGGTGGGCGCCCTGGTCTGGAGCGTGGCCGGCGCCGGTTGGTCGGGAGGCATCATCCACACCGGCGGTGGCAGCGCACTCAAAGATTTCGTCCTGGCCCTTTTCCCCCCCGAGCTTTCACCGGAATTCTTGAAGCTGGCGCTGGCCGCCAGCTGGCAGACGGTGGTCCACGCAGTGGCCGGAATCACGCTGGCCGTAGCATTGGGGCTGCCGTTGGGCGTCGTGGCCTCGGGTGCCTTGGGAAGACCCGGACGGTCCAGACTGGCTCTGGCCGCTTCTATTCGCTTCCTGCTGGCCGCCATGCGTTCCATCCACGAGCTGGTCTGGGCCGTACTGTTCGTGACGGCCTTCGGCTTGTCGTCGTTGACCGTGGTTCTGGCCATCGCCCTTCCCTACGCCGGGATTCTGGGGCGCATCTATTCCGAGTTGTTGGACGACGTTCCTGACGGGCCGCTGGATGGGCTGAGGTCTTCGGGTGCGTCGCCGTTCAAAGTACTTCTCTACGGCCGTCTTCCCATGGCCCTGCCCGATATGCTGGGCTATGGGTTCTACCGGTTTGAGTGCGGCATACGGGCGGCGGCCATCATGAGTTTTGTGGGCATCAGAGGGTTGGGCTACGAGATACAACTTTCCCTGAACGACCTGCTTTTCAGCCAGGTCTGGACCCTGCTCCTGTTTCTGGTTGCTCTGGTCATGCTGGTGGACTACTGGAGCACCAGGGTCCGCCGGAGCCTGGGGTCATGATGGGGCCAGGCTCGTCACCAATGGAAGCAGCCCCCCGCCATGGGAGAGTCACTTTCGCCAGGGCCTCTGTCTACGGTTTTTTAACCCTTGCCCTGGTTTCATGGGTCTATATCCTGGTCGGAGCGGACAGCGGTCTGGACGACTTCTTCTCGGGCCGCACCTGGAGCCATGCGGGCGGATTCCTTCAGCAGCTATTGGGTATAGACCAGGAGGGCCGGCCTGCCTTCTTGGAGTTGGAGCGCTGGGGCGAGACCGGCAAGTTGGCGTACAAGACCCTGTTGATGAGCGTCCTCGCCATCAGTTTCGCGGGGGTGGGAGTACTCCTAACCTTCCTACCGGCAGCGCGAAACGTGAGCAACGGCGGGCTGGGGGGAAGCCCCTCGGCCGGTTTGGGCGCGCTCTACTACCTTGTCCGGGTGGTCTTCGTGTTCACCCGCGCCGTACCCGAGTTGGTCTGGGCGATGGTGATCGTCTTCTTCCTGTCGCCCGGGGTACTGCCTGGAGCGCTGGCTCTGGGACTGCACAACTACGGGATAGTCGGCAAGCTTTCGGCAGAGGTGGTGGAGAACATGGACCCCGGACCGGCGCGGGCCCTTCGCTCGGCGGGCGCGGGCAACCTTCAGGTCTTGGCCTACGGCATTTTTCCCCAGGCCATCCCCCAGTTCCTGACCTACCTGCTCTACCGTTGGGAGGTGGTGATCCGCACCACGGTGGTGGTGGGGTTCGTCAGCGCGGGGGGCTTGGGGCGGGAGTTCAGGCTCAGTCTCAGCTACTTCCAGTACTCGGACGTGGCGTTAATCATCCTCTGGTATCTGCTGCTGGTGATAGGGGTTGACTTGCTGAGTGCCTGGCTCCGTCGTCTTGTCAGGGCCTAACCCTTGTAGATGGTCACCGGATAGATCACCTGGATCACCCTGCTGTCCCGAAGACCCTCGAAGTAGGGGTGTACCCGGTCCGGGTTCTGCAACCAGCGGCGCACAAAATAGGCGCACAGGTTGGAGAGTTGGTTCCCCACGGAATGCTCGGATTCCACGTAACAGACGTTGTGCATCAGAGCGGTGGAGTCCATTCCCTCATCGGAGCGGAGGAACTCGGTCAGGAAGCGTGACTTCAACGAGCTGGCCGTGGGCGCTACGGGCAGGGCGAAGTTGGAGGGCGGGATGGTCCCGTCCATGATCTGGTCGCCGGATAGCAGAGATAGGTTGAACTCGTCCATGAACATGCTCAGGGCGAAGAAAAACTTATTGACCACAGCATGGGCGGCGGTGTCGAAATTGATCAGGTCCGGATCGACGGCGGCTTTGGCCTCGGCGAACTCCTGTTTGTTGATGAATGACGTGACCACGGGAGTCTCGCGCCGCACCATCACCCCAAGGCAGTCTTGGATCAGCTCGTTTCTCTTGAGGGTGGGCCAGGAGGAGAAGTAACCCAGTCCCTGGAAAAGGTCCCTGGGCCGGATCTCTGAGGGGGCGTCTCCTTCGCCCAATGGCGCTCCAAAATGGCGGCGGCATAGCGCGCTGAACTCGCCGGTCATGGACATGGACTGGCTTTCGTGGACGAATAGGCCGGTGAAGACCATGTGGGGCTGAGAGGCATCGGTGAGGCTGGAGCCGGTGGTCCCGGATTCGCCGACATATGTGAGGAACATCTTCCTGTCTCCAAAACAACCGCCGGAGGCTGGGTTCCCGTTAGGGTCCACTCCTCCGGCGGATTTACTCGATCTGCCGTCTCCCTTGCCGGGAGACTGTTACTCCTCGGCGTCTTCTGAATCGTCGGACGCGGCCGGCGCTTCGGCGCCCTCTTCGGCACCCTCTTCACCCTCGGCGGCAGCCACTTCGGCAACCCTGGGGAGCTCGATACGGGCGACCAGTTCTTCAGCGTCGGTCAGCAGTGTGGCGGATCCGGGGAGGCCCAGATCGCCGGCACGGAGTACGGAGTCCGCCTCCTCCATGACCGCCAAATCGACCTCGATCTGGCTGGGCATTTCCAGAGGCAGCGCCTGAACATCCACCGTCCTAAGCTGCTGCATGACCGTCCCGCCGACGCCGCGGGCTCCAGGGGATTCACCGGACAGGATGATGGGCACCTGAGCGGTAACGGGCCGGCTTATATCGGCGGCCACCAGGTCTACGTGGAGCAGGTCGTCCCGTTTGGGGTCCCACTGGATCTCCCTGGCGAAGGCCAGGTGAGTCTCGGACTCGCCCTGGATGGTGATGTTGATGGGAGTTGCGCCACCGGCTTGGGAGAGCACCTGGACCAACCGGGAACCCTGGCACTGCAGGGAACGGGGCTCTATACCGGGGCCGTATAGGTGCACGGGAATGATGCCGGCGCGACGCAGCTGACCGACCTTCTTGCCCATGAGAGTTCGTGGGTCTAGTTCAAGATTGATTGCGTTGGTGGTCATTGGACGATGGTCTCCGCTGATGTGGCTGAAGCCGTCCCCATGGGGACGTACGATTTTCGTAAGTATGAATCCAGCCATCTAATAATAGCACCGCACCAATGGAAAGTGAATGGCAGCCCCGGCCGCCGTGGCGATGCCGGGATTTCTTGACACTCGGTTTAAAATTAGTCTTGAATCTGACCGGAGGGATACACATGGCGTCCCATTCTCTTGGGCTTTCACTGTATGAAGCGGCGCGGCGCATGGGTGTGCAATTCACCCAGGAGAACGAGCCCCAGGACCGGACGGTCAATGCCAACGGCATGAACTTCCACCTTCTGGAGTGGGGCGACCCTTCAAAACCCACCATCTTCATGCTCCACGGCGTCTCCCAGCAGGCCCACAGCTGGGATTTTGTGAGCTTGGCCCTTTCGCCCTCATACCACGTTTTGGCCATGGACCAGCGCGGGCACGGCGACACGGACTGGGCCTCTGACGAGAATTACAGCATCGACGCCATGCAGGCCGATATCGACGGCGTGATCGACGCTTTGGGACTGGATGACTTCAACCTCATGGGTCATTCCATGGGCGGGCGCAACAGCTTCATCTGGGCCTCACGGCACCCGAAGACCCTGCGGTCGCTGACCATCGTCGACACCGGCCCCGAGACCCAGCGCCGGGGACAGGACCGCATCCGTCAGTTCAGGGAACTGCCCAACAACCTGGACAGCTTCCAGGAATTCTCGGAACGGGTGCAGGAGTATACGGGACGCACTGAAGAGCAGGTGCTAGGCGCGCTCAAGTACAGTATCCGCGAGACGCCCGACGGCAAATGGTCGTGGAAATGGGACCCCGCCACCCGCAACCGGAACCGCGCCGGGGCCGACCCCAATTGGACTCCGGACAAGCTGTGGGAGTGCGTCCAGGCGGTGGACTGCCCGTCCCTGGTGGTCCGGGGCAGCCGCAGCGACATCTTTGCCGAGGAGACCATGGCCAAGATGGGTGAGGTGATGATGGATTGCACCACCGAGACCATCAAGGACGCCGGTCACCTGGTCCAGGGCGACAACCCCGTAGACTTCATCGCCGCCGCCCGGGGTATTCTGTCCCGCACTAATGCCTAGGTAATCAGCCTTGGGATCAGGTCGCCCAGACCGAACCCTATTCCTGCGGACACGGCTCCCACAACCAGGATCTCCAGCCCCTGCAGCAGCGGAGAACGCTGCACCAGCCGGCCTTTACCCACGCCCAGGAAGAACAGTCCCGTAAGCGCGGCGGCTATTGAGACGCCGATGGCCGGGCCCCCCTCCAGAAAGAAGTGGGGGAATATGGGAATGATGGCGGCCAGGATGAACGAAATACCCATGGTGACGGCGTCTTTCAATGGGTTGGTGGTCTCATCCAGGCTGATGCCCAGCTCCTTTTCAGCCATGGTACGGAGCCACAGGTCCTTGTCCTGGGAGATCTCGTCGGCCAGGTGCCGCGCTTCGTCATAGGTGCGGCCTTCCCGCTGGTAGAGTACCACCAGCTCGGCCAACTCCTCAGCGGGATTCTCCTCCAACTCCTGGGCCTCGCGGGCGATCTCCGCCCTCTGTACGTCCTGTTCCGCCCGTGACCCCAGCCAGGCCCCGGTGGCCATGGACAGCATTCCGGGGAGCGCCGCAGCCAGGCCGGCCACCAAAACAGTCGTCTGGTTGTCCACCGCGACGGCGACGCCGGTGACCAGGGCCACGGTGCTGAGCAGGCCGTCTTGGGCGCCGAAGACCACTTCCCTCAGGCGGCCCATGCGGGCCACACGCCAGCGTTCCTTGTCAATCTCCGTGGCGGCGGTGACGTAGGTCTCCATGGCCATGCCGTCGTCAATCATACCAATGCCCGAGCCGGGCGCGGGTTCGAAGGCCTCGCGGGGAGGCGCAGTGGCGGCAGGGGCTTCCCCGTATGCCGCGGTCTTGGCCTCGAGCAATGCCAGGGCGTTGGTGAACACCTCCAGATGATGCCGTTCCCGGTCCATGGCCAGAGCGAAGGAGTCGGCCGCGTCCTGGCGCCCCTCATCCAGGGCGTCCTGGATCATCTTGGGGTACATGGTGCTGTACTCTTTGGACTCGCCTTCGGTGACGGTGCGCAGGTTCACAGCGGTGGTGTCCAGGCTGCCGGAGACGCGCAGGTGGTTCATGCCGTGGATGGTCTCGGCGCCGGCCACCTCCTGGAAGACCTGGGCCACTTCGGGGTGTCCTTCTTCCAGGGCCTTGTGGGCGTAGGCGTTGTATTTCAAATAGGCCATCGCTTCTGCCACGATGGCCGACCAAAGATTCTTGTCCGTCTTCGACATCGATGGTAATTCTGAAGCCATTTTCGGTTTCCTCTTGGGGGCTTTGGAGAGTGCCCGTCGGGCACAGCGCGGCCCGACCACGGTGATTTTATGGGGAATGGACAGCGGGTTCCATTTTACCAGGCAACGGGCCGTCGCTGGTAAGGAGGGCCGTGCGCATTATGGCATTCCTCTGGTAAATGCCACAGTTTTAGATTCACAAAACCGTTTGTCCTGAGCCTGTTGAAGGGCCCGCATCAGTCCAGTCTCAAGAGGGACGGCCACAGCGTAGGGTGCGTGGTTCGACAGGCTCACTATGAGCGGGTGGGGCGTGGTCCGATTAGGTGGTGAGTCGGCTGGTTTGGTAACAGGGCGGGTTGGAAACCCGCTGCTACGGCTCGGGACGCTGTTACGCGCTGCCCGAGGCGTGGTGGGCCACCATGCGCCAGCCGTCTTCGTAGCGGGCGAAGACGTTGGTGGCGAAGGTGCTGAAGTTGGCGGCGTGCCCTTGGACCACGCTGGTGATGCCCTCGACGCAGGTGACGCAGCCGAACTCGCCCTGAACAACCACGTTCAGGTAGCGGACCTGGAACTGCATCAGGTTGGCGTTCTGGAAGATGCGGTCCCAGCTCATGCGGATGGACTCCCACCCCACCAGGGGAGACCAGCCGGGGTGGACGCACATGGCCCGCTCCGAGTTCTCCCAAACGCGGTCCATCCCATCGATATCCAGGGCCGAAAAGGCGTCGTAGAACCGCTGGTTGGCGGCCTTTATCTCTTCCACGATCTCCGGTTCCGGTTGTTGCATGGCCATCAGATATCGCCCCTTCCAGCACGGTTTGCCCAGTACTCCCAGGCGCGGTCCTGGGAGGTTGGCCGCATTTGCCCCTCGGTCATCAGTTCCACCTCGCCCTGTGTGAGGTATTTCACCTCGCCCAATCCCAGGGAGTCCAGCAGCAGTCCGGCGTTCACCTGCAAATAGACCGAGGCCATCACCACTTCACGGACAGACTTGCCGGCTATGACGCAGCCGTGGCCCCGCATCAGCGCCACGCGGCGGTCTTCCAAGCACTGGGCCAAGCCCCGTCCCTGCTCCATGGTGGTGACCAGCATGGTAGTGTCGCCGAAATTGTCGCGTATATCCCACACGGGCAGTTCATACCCGATGATCGCCGCCAAATGAAACATGGGTTTCAGGGGCGTATCGGTGACGGTGAAGGGCACCACTGTCGTGGAATGGTTGTGGACGACGGCCAGCACGTCGTCCCGAGCCTCGTAGATCCCGCCGTGGATGGGCCGCTCCGAGTACATGGTGCGCCCCTGCTGGTCTATGGGCTCGCCCTCCAGGGTGTACTCCATCAGGTCGGTGACGTCCACCAGGTCCGGCGCCCGCGACTGGGACAGGATGTACCGGTCGGGCCGTGACGGGTGGCGGATGCTTACATGCCCGTAGGCGTCAACAACTCCCTCTCGCGCCAAAATCCTATTGGCCGTAACCAACTCCTGCAATATGTCGTTGTTGATATCCAATAATCGCCCAAAAACCAGAGGCCAGGAAGGTCAACCCAATCCTGGCCTCTACCAAATCACCAACTACTCGCCCACTCCTACGAACGAAACACAGCGCGCTGTTAGTGCATGGGGGAGAAGGAGGAGGGGACCAGGATCTTATTCTCCTGGCTGACCAGGAACTCCCGGGTGGGCGGCGGCCAGGTGGCCGTCTTGGAGGCTTCGCCGCGGATCCTGTTGCGCTCTTCCAGGTCCTTGTAGGGCCAGATGTGGACCCACTTGTTCAGTCCGCCCGTCTCGGTGTACATGGCGGCGGCCAGGGGGGAGAACTCCTCGCGGGCGGGTACGGCGTCTTTCCAGATGTCGATGACCTTGGGCATGCTGCCCACTTTGTAGGTGTAGGAGCGCATCTCGTAGAGATTGCCCAGCGCCTGGTCGCCGCCCAAGGGGCGCATGAAGGGCGCGGGGATGAATATCTCCGACTGCTGATGAACGTACATCTCGGGGGGATTGGCCGGCGGCCAGTGGTCGTCCTTGGCGGCTTCGGCCCGGATGCGGGTCCGCTCTTCCAGGTCCTCGTAGGGCCAGACGTGGATGACCTGGTTCAAGGGGCCTATCTCGGTGTGCCAGAAAGCTCCCAGGGGGGAGTACTTCTCGCGGTGGGGCAGAGCGGCGGCGAAATTCTCCTCGAACTGGGGCACGCTGCCGGGCTGCAGGGTATAGGTACGCACTTCGTAAATCATAGTGGCTCCTTGCTGCGGGACGATTGCTGGTTGCCGGGCCGGTCAGGCTCAAATCGAGCCAGGCCTGGAATACCGCGACAGTGTAGCAAAACTGGTATGCCTGGGCAAACGATCAAGCTACAGCGGACGCTAACTAGCCGCCTGGTGAATCACAACCTTGGCGCAGTGCCTTTCCGCCGACCGCAACACTTCTTGGTGCAGCTCCGACGGGCTGCCGATGGTACAGACCACGGCCCAGAGACCGGCACGGGTGTCGCGCCCCAGCCGGGAGACGACCTCCTCCGTGTTCTCACCGTCCAGCACCAGGGGAGTCCCGTTGGCGAAGGTGTCCACGGCCTGCAGGGCATCGGCCGTCCCCGCCACATAATCGGCGTACTTGAGCAGTCCAATGGCTGAGACACCCAGCTGGGAGGGTTGCTCGGGGTCCAGGGCGATGAAGTTAACCGCCCGCTCCCGGGTCGAGAAGGCCGCCACGTATTTGCGGGTCTCCACGATCTGGTTGGCGTGGCTGGAGGCGTGGCCGGACGACCGCTCCACCAGTTCCAATAACGTCAGGCCTGGGTAGGAATTGTGGGGGTTGGGCGCCGTCACCGGCTGGTCCATGCGCTCTTCGGGCATGGATTCCACCAAAGCGCGGAACCGGCGGTAGGTGGCGTCCAGGTGCTCTATGTCTTCTTTGAGCTTCTCCTCCCGGCTGTTGAAGGGTGGCAGCATGTCCCGTTCGCCGGACACTATCTGCTCCAGGGCTTCCACGTAACTCTCGGCGTCCAGGTGGTTCAACACTTCCCACACCGACCAGCGGGAGCCCAAAAAGGCGTCCTCGGCGTCCAGTCCCGCCAGGGCTTCGTGCAGTATCTTCTGTCCCTCGTCCAGCCTGCGCAGGACCCGTGCCCGCCGCTGCGCCAGGGTCAAATGGCTTCCCGTGCTCACCGTGTTTCCCCCTTGTTGCCAGGATGTGAGGCCATTCTAAGGCCCCCATAAACCTCAGGGAAGTGGGCGTCTGCGGTGGTACAATTTTTAGGCGTACCATGAGCGAAGCTAGAAACAGGACAGCCACGCCTGCCGCCGGCCTGAACGGCGACTGGCTCAACAAGGAACGCCTGCGCAACCTGCTGAACGTGAGGAAGCCGTCTGAGGACGGGCCGGCATCCACCATCTACCTGAAGCCGGGCGACACCGCCGGTTCCGCCGAGTGGCGGGAGCGTCTGGCCCGCCTGGGCGGCACGCCGGAGGATGGCGGCTGCGGTCTGGTTGGCCTGAGGCACGGTGATCGGGCTCTGATCATCGCGCCACCATTCCCCGTGACTGAGACCCGCGAATACGGCGAGTGGAACGACGGCCCCCTCTGGGAACTGGTGGAGAAGGAAAGATTGGTGGGGGTGGTGCTGGTGCGCCTGGGCCGCTACTCGGTGGCGGTGTACCGGGGCGAAGAATTGGCCGATTCCAAGACCGATTCCCGCTACGTGAAGGGCAAACACCACGCCGGCGGCACGTCCCAACTGCGCTACACTCGCATCCGGGAAGGCCAGATGCGCAAGCTGTACCAGAAGGCGTGCGAAACTGTCCGCGACAAGTTTGAGCCCCTATCCAGGGAACTGGACCACATCGTCCTGGGCGGCGAGCGGTTCACCCTGAACGGCTTCCTCAAGGACTGCCCCAGGATGGACGGGTTCAAGGACATCACCCTGAAAAGAAGACTGAACATACGCGACCCCAAGCGCGACACGCTGGACGACATCGGAAGCGTCATCCACGAGAGCCGGGTTTGGGGCATCGATTGGTGAAGATTGGCGGAGACTGAGCTGGAGAACACGGATAACCTCGAACGGCGTCCTCGGCGGCCGAACTGGGACAGTAGCCTGGGCGGCTTCAACGTCGCCGGACCGCTCTTGGAATTCGACCAAGTCCGGGAGCAGGTGGCTGGTTACACACGAACGGTTGTTGGCGGAGAACGGGCCAGGGCGCTGGCCCCCACCAATGACCTGCTGGAGATCGCCACTCGGCTGCAGGAGACCACCGAGGCCCGGCAGTACCTGGACCAGGGCGATTCCCTGGAATTTGGACCGGAACAGGACTTCCGTGAGTTGGTCCAACGCGGCCTGCTGGGCGGCCTGCTCCGGGGCGAGGAACTCTTCGCCATCCGGGAATTGCTTCGCGCGGCGCGCATCAACCGCACCGAGCTGGGCCGTCAGGAAGAGATTCCCCTCATCTCCGGCATCGCTGAGAACCTCCCCGAACTCAGCGACCTGGAACGCGCCATATCCGGTGCCATCAGCCCCGCCGGCGAGGTCTTGGACAACGCCAGCCCCCTGCTGCACAACCTGCGCCAGGAGGCCCGACAGGCCCAAAGCCGGCTCAACGACATCATGGAGCGCAACCTACGCCGTCTCCAGCGCGCCGAGGTTGTCCAGGAGCCCCTCATCACCCAGCGCAACGGCCGCATGGTGCTGCTCATCAAGTCCGAACTGCGCGCCCGGGTCCCGGGCATCGTCCACGACGTGTCGGATACCGGCGCCACGGTCTTTGTGGAACCCATGCCCGCCATAGATATGGGCAACCGCTGGCGCGAGGCCCGGCTGGCCGAGGAGCGGGAAGTGGAGCGGGTGCAGAGGCAGCTCTCGGGCATGGTCGGCCTCTCGGGCGAAGAACTGCTCCTAACCCTGGACCTCATGGCCCGTCTGGACCTGGACATGGCCAAGGCCCGTTATTCGGCCGCCATCAACGCCGTTGCCCCCTGGGTAGCCGACCAGGAAGCGGAGGACCGGCACCTGAAACTGGTGCGGGCCAGGCATCCATTGCTGACCGGCGACGTGGTGCCCGTTAGCATCGACCTGGACCGGAACCAGGGCGTCATGCTCATCACCGGCCCCAACGCCGGCGGCAAGACCGTCACCCTGAAGACAGTTGGTCTGCTGGCCATGATGGCCCACTCTGGGCTGCATGTGCCCGCCGAAGAGGCCCACATCCCCCGCTTCGACGGCGTCTACGCGGACATCGGCGACCAGCAGAGCATTCAGGAGTCGCTCTCCACCTTCAGCTCCCACATAACCAACCTGAAGGACATCATGTCCCGGGCCACGGTGCACTCGCTGGTGATGGTGGACGAATTGGGCACCAGCACCGACCCTGAGGAGGGTTCGGCCCTGGCCTCGGCGGTGTTGCGCTACTTCCACAGAATCGGCTCCTTCGTGGTGGGCACCACCCATCACCGGGGCGTGGCCAGGTTCGTCCAAGAAGAGCCGGGGATGGTGAACGCCAGCGTGGACCTGGACCCCACCACCCTACAGCCCACCTATCATGTGACCCTGGGCTTGCCGGGCCGCAGCTACGCCCTGACCATCGCCGCCCGCCTGGGCATCCCCCAAGAGGTGATAGACGACGCCCGCACCGGCATCTCCCCGGTGGAACAGGCCACCGAGGGCCTGCTCCAGGAATTGCAGCAGGAGCGCCGGGTGGTGGAAGAACTGCGGGAGGAGGCGGAGACCGCTCGGTCCGAAGCCGTGCGCATGCAACGGGAACTGGACGCCCAGCTCTCGGACGTGGAGACGGCCAAGGCAAACCTGGTGGAGGAGTCACGTCAGCAGCTCCAAGGGCGCATCGGTGGCATATTGGACCGGCTGGCCAGGGCCGAACGCACCCTGGAGAACAGTGAGGCCAGGGAAGAGGAGTCCCGCCGCTTGATGGAGGTGCACAGAGCCGAGGTCCAGGAGGTGCAGCGAGAGCTGGCCGAGCCGGCCTGGGCGCCCATCGAGGTGGAACGGGTGGCCTGGCAGTCCACTCTGAAAGAGGGCGACCGGGTCTACATCCGGGGCATATCCCAGCCCGTGGAAGTCATCTCGCCAGTGGACAACCAGGACCGTGTCGAGGTGTTGCTGGGCACCATGCGCTCCAAGATTCCCGTGTACCAGTTGGAGAAGCAGGCTGAGGGCGGTCACCCGGCAGCCGCGGCCCAGGGCGTTTATCTCGATAGGGCGCCGCGCACCGTTCCGAATACCGAGCTGGACCTACGGGGGCTGCGGGTTGATGAAGCCCTGGTATTGGTGGACGACGCCCTGAACAGCGCGGCCTTGGACGGGGCCGGAGCGGTGCGGATAATCCACGGCAAGGGCACGGGAGCGCTGCGCCGGGCCATCAGGGAGTACCTGGGCGGCCACCCCTTGGTGCTGTCGGCCCTGGACGGCGAGGGCCCCGGCGGTGACGGGATAACCGTGGCTACGCTGGAATAACGAGCAACATGGCCTTCCCCGTCATCAACCGTTCGTCCTGAGCCTGTCGAAGGGCGCTGGTAATCCATGCTTCAAGTGACCGGCGTCCCCGTGCGGCGGTGGTTCGACAAGCTCACCACGAACGGCAAAATGGATTGGCACAGGTGTCGGAATCAGTCGGATTCGTGGCTTCCTGAATTTCGGTACTCGCTGTAAAATCGGGAGAATGCCCCCTTACTTCCCCTGGAACCGCGCCTGGCGGCGCTCGGTGAAGGCTTTGATTCCCTCTTGGAAGTCGGCGGTAAGTCCCGTGTCGGAAAGCGCGTCCGTTTCGGCTGCGAGTTGTTCTTCCAGACTCTTGTCCCACGACTGATTGAACAGTTCTTTGACCCTTCCGTAGGCCGTGGTCGGACCCTGGGCCAGGCGCACCGCGGTCTCCATGGCGTGCCTTTGCAGCGCGTCGTCGGCCACGACTTGGTTCACCAGCCCCATCTCCAGGGCCATGGCGGCGCCCATGGGCTGGCTGGCCAGGTAGATCTCCATGGCCCGTCCCGAACCCACCAATCGGGGCAGCAGGTAGGTGGAGCCGCCGTCGGCCGTGGCCCCGATGTTGGCGTAGGCCATGAGGAACCGGGCACCCTCTCCCGCTATCCGCATGTCGCAGCCCAAACTCAGGCTGAAGCCCGCACCCGCCGCCACGCCGTTGATGCCACCGACCACCGGCTTGTCCAACCGCCGCAGTCCCAGCACCACCCTGGAGTGGAGCTCGTCGGCCAGACTGCGGATGTGGTCGCTCAGTCCCTGGGGCCCGCCCGACTCCAGGTTATCCACGAAGTCCTTCACGTCGGCGCCGGAGCAGAAGGCGTTGCCGGTGCCGGTGAGCAGCACGGCCCTGACCTGGGGCCGCTGGCACCGCTCGATGGCCTCGCCCAGTTGGGTCACCATGTCCGGGGTCAGAGCGTTTCTGGCCTCAGGGCGGTCCAGGGTGATGATGCCCACGTCGTCCATCAACTCGAACTTGATGTGTTGTTCAGTCATGGTCTGCTACACGCCTTCCATGTACTCGGATATCTCTTCCAGACCAAAGCCGTCCACCGCGATCTCCGGTGCCCAGGTCACCTGGTCCGAGGACCATCGGACTGTGCCCCGCTTCTGGGCGGAGATGCCCAGGGTGTTGTTGATCACCCGCAGGACATTGTCGTTCATGCGCACGGTGTTGGGTTTCAGCGGTGCGGCCAGCTTGCCGTCCTTGATCAGGTAGGAATCGCCGATGATGGTCCCGCTGAAATCGCCGCTGGTGATGCCGTTCACCGGATAGGTGTACCAGATGCGGCCGATGTACACACCGTCGCCCACCATCCGGAACAGTTCCTCTTGGCTGTGGCCCTGGCTGCCCTCGATGACCAGGTTGCCGGCGATGGCGCCTGGAGACGAACTGAAATCCCGCCCGCCGCCGTTCCCTGGCCTGAACCCGCCCCGGGGTGCGATGGCCTGTAAGGCGTCGGAGGGAGTCACGCCCAGCTTTTCCCGGCCCGAGGGGTCGTTCAGTATGCGCTGGTAGTTGTAGTAGTCCGAGACCATCCCCGCCAGCTTGCCGTCGCGTATCAGGTCGGTGCGGCCCGTGGGCAGGCCCTCGTCGGTGATGGCCTTGTAGCTGGGCAGGTTGGAGTTGCCGCCGTCGTCGTAGAGGTTGAAGTCCTCGGAGGCCACCGTCTGGCCCAGTTTGCCCATGAAGGGCGAGGCCCCGGCGAAGAATATGTCCAGGGAAAGGCCGGGCATCAACACCCATTCCAGTATCTCGGCCACCGGCTGGGGGCCCAGGATGACTTTGTAACTGCCCGTGGGGATGCGCTGGCCGTCTATGGAGCGGACGGCGTTGCGGGCGGCCTCGGCGGCGGCTTCACCGTTGAAATCGGCCAGCTTGCTGACCACCAACCAGCCGCTGCTCTTGCTGGCCTGGCTCTCCACCATGGCCGTGGCGAAGGACATGATCAGGGTGTTCTGCTCCGATTGGACTTTGGGGATGTGGGTGGATGCGATGGCCATCCGGTCTTGGAACATGACCACGTCGCCGCCCAGGATCAGACCCAGTTCCGCCATCTTCTCCGGTGAACCGCCCAGTCCCAAAAGGTCCTCCGAGGACTGGAAGGAGTCCAGGGCCCGGTCCATCATCCGCCAGCCTGACTCCACCAGTCCTTTGCCGCCGATGCGCACTACTGCGGGGTCGTAGTTGGCCGGGGGAGCGTCCTTTTTGGCCAGTTTGGGTATTGGACCGTCCAGTTTGGGCAGGGAGACGAACTCGGCATCCACCACGGCGCCGGCCCGTGCCTTGTCCAGGGCTTTTGCCGCCCCGTCCAGGGACAGGTCGGTGGGCTCGCTGCCGAAGCCGGTCTTGACGCCATCGGGCGTGCGGAAGGCGGCCCTGATGCCCAGGCCGTAGCCCTCGGTGGACTTGGGTTCTTCCACTCCGTTGCTGGGAATGTGGGAGGTGTAATTCAGCCGCACGGTGAGGTTGGCGCCAGCCGAGGCGAAAACTTCCACCTCTTCCACATCGGACTGGGCCGAGGCGAACCCCAGTGCGTTCTTGACGGCGCGACGCAGGTCAGCTAGCGGCAGCAAAACAGCTAATTCTCATCTGGGACGGACTCAATCAAATCTGACTCAGGCAGGGAAAGTGGGTTCTCTGTTTCTTCATCGACAAGTTCGGGCGCGTCTAAGATGCCCCGTTGCCTCCGGATGGTGTTGATCCTCTCCAGGGGCCGTTGCAGCGCGCGGCGGCGGGTCCCGGCCAGGTTTTCAAAACCCTTCTGGGCGGTCTCTATGCGCTTGCCCACCGTTTCCATTTGGTTCACGAAACGTTCCCACTGCCGGTCGAAGACGGCCAGTTCGGACAGGATGTTGTCCGAGGCCTGCTCGATGGCGAAGTTGTCCAGAGCGTGGCGTATAACGCCCAGAATCGCGAAGAGGCTGATGGGTGAGCAGAGCACCACCCGGTTGCGCAGGGCCTCTTCCACGACGCCCGCTCCGTGCTGTTGGATGTGGTTGAACATCTGCTCGTTGGGAATGAACACCAGCACGTAGTTCAGGGTGTTGTCTTCGGGGTTGATGTAGTCCCGGCTGACCACCTCTTTGGCCCTGTCCCGCACGTCCCTGAGGAAGGCCTGGCTGTGCTGCTGGGCCTCTTCCTCGGTGCCGGCTTCCACGAAGCGCATGTAGTTGATTAGCGGGAACTTGGCGTCCATATTCAGCTTCTTGTTCTCGGGCATGAATATGGTGAAGTCGGGCCGGGAGGTACCCTCGGTGATGGTGGCCTGCTTTACATAATTGACGTGCTCGACGAAGCCGATGATGCGGAACACGTCCTCGGCCATGCGCTCGCCCCATTGCCCACGGGCCTGGGTGTTGGCCAGCACATCCCGCAGTTGGGAGGAACTCTGGTTCAGACTGGTCAGCAGCGCTTCCAGCCGCACCGATTGTTCTCCCCGTTCCCGGTTCAGACCCTGGATGGTCTCTTGCACGCGGTCGATTCCCGTGCGAATCTCGCCCACCTGGTGACCCAACGCACTGTCCTGTTGTCCGGGGCTGCTTTGCAACGTGAACAACCGGTTGAGCAGGAAGAGAGAAAGACCCGTCGCCGCCAGGGCGACAATGCCAACTATGACTATTGCTGCTTCCATGGTCTAACCCGGCCCCGTGAGTCTGGCTACGCCGCGCCCAATTTTCGTGCCGTGAAATGCAGATTTCATTATCCCGGTCCCGTGAGTCTGGCAACGCCCCGCATAGTAGGTCCGCCGTTGCTCATGCGCTTGGCCTGCATGGGCTGTCCCTTGCCGCAGTTGGGTATGGGGTTCACCCGCAGGTCGTTGCCCACGGCGTCGATGGACATGAAGTAGTCCCGGCTGTCCGAGGTGATGCCCCCGTCACGGTAGAGCTGCCCCAGCTGGCCGTTCTTGATCTCATAGACCTTGACCGCCGTGATGCGGAAATTCTCTCTGGACTCGGCGATGGAGGGTGTGCGGTGGCCGTCGATGTAATAGCCGTCCTCCACCTCGGAGATTATCTCCAGGGGGTCCTGCTGGCCCGGCCCGAAGATGGTGTTGGTCATGCGTATCAACGGCACCAACTGGGCCTCGGTGGAGCGGGCCGACCCGTTGGGGGAGATGCCCATAATGGCGGCGGTCTGGCGGTTGTTCAGGAACTCCTCCAACACGCCGTCCCTCAGGATGTAGGCCCGGCGGGCGGGGGTGCCTTCGTGGTCGTACTTGAATGAGCCGTAGCCCTCGATGGTGGGGTCGGAATAGGCCGTGACCAGGGGCGAGGCGATCTGGTTGCCCAGTTGGTTCTCGTTCAGGTCCTTCAGGAACCAGGAGCGGCCCGCGTAGCCCGTCTCGTACTTCAGCGCCCGGTCAAGCTCCGAGGGATGGCCCACCACCTCGTGGACCAACAGAGTGTTGAAGTGGGGGTTGGTTACCACTGTGACCTCTTTGTCCGGCGGCTTCAGGGGCGGTGCGTCGGCCACCTCCACGGCGTCGGCGCCCAGCTTCTTGCAGAAGTCCATGAAGTTGGGCAGGACTATTGGCCCGTTGGAGTAGCCGTCGGTCAGCACCTCCCAGCCGCGCTGGTGACCGGTGAAGTCGTAGTGCTCGAAGTTGCCGTTGGCCCCGGCACAGATGGCGATGGCGAAGCCCTCGGTCTGGGCGAAACTCTGGTCGATGTCCGCGCCGTCCGAACTGATGAATAGCTCCCGCAGTAGGAAGGTGGACGCTGAGCTGGCGGCGTAGACGATGGAATCGCCCTGGCTCTGCATCATCTTGCAGCCGTCCACCGCCATCCTGATGGTCTCGGCCAATGGTACTTCTCTGGGGTCGGTGGTGTAGGCGGCGGGGACCGTGTCCTGGCAGACGGTGACCGGGGCCAGGCTGGTGGAGGTCAGGCTGCCGCCCAGGTGGGAGTAACGGCCGGCGATCTGGGATTTTTGGCTGGCGCTGGCCTTGGCCCGGTTGTGGGCCTGGCGGATGCCGTCCCAGACCACATCTTCCAGGCGGTCCAGATCGGTCGCGCCCAGCACCCGTCCGTAGAAGCCCGAGGATTTCCCGCGCCCGCCGGAGATGGCCCGGACGCCGAAATCGAAGGCGTAGTCCTCGGAGCTGGCCTTTTCAGCGCCGTTCTCGGCGACGGCGCCCTTCTCCTCGCGGACCTCGATGCGCAGGTCGCAGTAGTCCAGGCCGGGAAGGGTCTTGGCCTTCTCGGACACAAGCGACAGCAGATTGCCCCGGAACCGGTCCAGGGACTCCACACTCACCCGCCGCGCGTTCTGAGAAGACATGAAGGCGTTAGGCCGCTCGCGCCACCGCTTTGGCGACGGTCTGGGCCACCTCCGGGTCCAGGGACCAGGGGATGACGTTCCCTGGAGTGGGCTCTTTGACCATTGCCGCCAGGCCTTCGGCGGCGGCCAGCTTCATCTCGGTGGTGATCTTGGTGGAGTGGGAGTCCAGAGCCCCCCGGAACACGCCGGGGAAGACCAGGCTGTTGTTTATCTGATTGGGGAAGTCGCTGCGGCCGGTGCCTACGACGGCGGCGCCCGCGGCGGCGGCGACTTCCGGCCAGATCTCGGGGATGGGGTTGGCCATGGCGAACACGACGGAGTCCCTGGCCATGGAAGAGACCATCTCCGCGCTAACGGTGTCGGCGGCGGCCAGCCCGATGAATACATCCGCTCCGCGCAGGGCCTCGGCCATGCCACCGCTGATGTTGTCCGGGTTGGTGCTGTTCAACATGGAGGCCTTGATGGGCGTGAGGTCGGTGCGGTCCCGGGAGATTATCCCGGTGCTGTCCACCAGGGTCACATGCGTGGCGCCGTAGTCCTGAAGCAGCTTGGTGGAGGCGATGCCGCCCGCGCCGGCCCCGGCGAAGACGAACTTGGTGTCTTGGATCTTACGCCCGGTCACCAGACACGCATTGATGACTCCCGCCAGCACCGCGATGGCCGTGCCGTGCTGGTCGTCGTGGAAGACGGGGATGCCCAGGTCTTGCAGAGCGTCTTCAATCTCGAAGCAGCCAGGCGCGGCGATGTCTTCCAGGTTGATCCCGCCGAAGCTGGGGGCCAGGTTCCGGACTGTTTCGATGATGGAGTCGATGCTCTGGTTGGCCAGGCAGATGGGGATGGCGTCAACGCCGGCCAGGGACTTGAAGAGGACCGATTTACCTTCCATAACCGGCATGGCGGCCTCGGCCCCAATATTGCCCAGGCCCAATACCGCTGACCCGTCGGTTACAACGGCGATCGTGTTGGCCCGGTTGGTGAGCTGGAAGGACTCCGACTTGTCGCCGGCGATGGTCATGCAGACCGTGGCCACGCCCGGGGTGTAGGCGATGGACAGGTCGTCCAGGGTCTCGACTTTGATCTTGGGGGCTATGCTGACCTTCCCTCTGGTCTCCCGGTGGCGGTCAACGGCTTCCCTTCCGTAATCCCTGGATTCGGTGGCCATGTTTATCTATCTCCCAATGACGCTGATCGATTGGCCGGACGGCCCGGCACACTAGTTCGCGTAGTCTATTAAGAACAACAACCCCACTGCCAAAAGCCCCACAGCCGCGACGGTCAAACGGGCCAGGGCCGGGGTGGGCCTGGTCGGTTTACCTGTCTTTTCGGCCATGCGCCTCCGCAGTGGGCCGGTCATCTCCGTGAAGGAGTCATGACCCTCCGCCTGCAGGTCGGCGATGGTCTCTAGTTCCAGGTCGTTGTAGCTCTTGGGTTTTCTCGGCATTTTGGTACCGTCCCGTTTACCGGGTTACCGCCCCTTCCGATGCGGAGGAGACCAGCTTGGCGTATTTGGCCAGGGCGCCGGTGGTGTAGTTGGGCGGGATGGGCTGCCACTTACTCCGCCGGTCGGTTATCTCTTCTTCGGACAGTTTCACGTTGAGCTGGCGGCCGGGGATATCCAGGGTGACGGTGTCGCCCTCTTGGAGCAGGGCAATGGGACCGCCCACGGCTGCTTCGGGTGCCACGTGGCCCACCATGGGGCCGTGGGATGCTCCGGAGAACCGGCCGTCGGTGATGAGGGCCACATCGTCGCCCAGTCCCTGGCCCACGATGGCGGCGGTGACGGACAGCATCTCCTGCATGCCCGGTCCGCCCTTGGGGCCTTCGTAACGGATGATGACGATGTCGCCGGCCTTGATGTCGCCACGCTGAATGGCCTGGAAGGCGGCGGGCTCTTGGTCAAAGACCCGGGCCGGTCCTTCAAAGACCTTTTCCTGGTGCCCGGCGACCTTGATTACAGCGCCGTCGGGTGCCAGGTTGCCCCTCAGGATGGCCAGTCCGCCGGTGGGGCTGCGCGGCTTGTCGACGGAGGAAACGATGGGGTTGTCGTCGACGGT
>MDTE01082042.1_pt1 | contig 20973 bp, 15 predicted proteins | sample 811231 | NCBI WGS metagenome assembly MDTE01 (sample SAMN05326651, study PRJNA326480) | marine metagenome | isolation source: seawater | place: Indian Ocean: Red Sea | collected 2010
AGGTTTTGGCCAAAGCCTCCTCGCCATCAGCAGCTTCGCAGATGGCATAGTCCATCCCTTCCAGGTATTCGCGCAAGCCAACCCGGACCTCTTCCTCATCGTCGACGAGCAAGATCTTCAAGGATTTACCTGGCTCCAGATGCGGTGTTTGGCCCGGAGTTGGTGTTTGAGGAGTGGCCGAGTCGAGATCTTCAGCTCGGACTAGATCGAGTTGGTCGGCTATTTGCGCTAAGGATAGACCTCTGAGGCGCAATTCGCGGATCCGGTCCCGGATGGACATGATTTCTTCGGGATCAAAAAGGTCTTTGTTACCGCGCTTGTCCGATACGCGGATTATCCCGAAGTTTTTGTATTTGCGAATCGATTCAACTGATTTGCCGAATCGATCGGCAACCTCTTGTATATCAATGAGTTGTTGACTGTCCTGCATAGGGCGCTCCCGGCTTCGATTGCCAGATTTAAAGGATCTGGAAAACCAATTGTTAAAGTAAGGTTGGTTGAAATATTATACCAAATAGTAGTGTATAGCGTCAAGTTATTTCTTGTTAGTATTATCGGCTAGTTGATGGGGTAATTTAGGTTTTTGCTGCTCTTTGCTTGAGGGAATATGGATTTGGACGAAAAAGAGGCTTAAAAACCTCGATCTTGTATTTGACTTGTGGGTCCTCTCGTCTTAGATTGGGACCACTCTAATTAATTGTTTTAGATAAACGGGAAGAGGGTAAGGAGCCAAGGGCTTATGTCGGAAAACGGCCGCGATGTTATCGTTGATGCACGTGATGTCAAAATGGTTTATAATGCCAAGAATCGCGACGAATCGACCCATGTCCACGCTTTGCGAGGCTTGAGCGTCCAGGTGTACGAAAACGAATTTTTTGCGATTATGGGACCTTCTGGATCGGGAAAGAGTACGCTATTCAATATGATTGGTGCTCTTCAGACTCCCACCGACGGCGAAGTGCTGATCGAGGGAGTCAATCTGGCCGAACTCAATCCGAAACAGTTGGCGGCGGTGCGCTGTTTTGAACTGGGTTATATCTTTCAAACCTATAACCTGCTTCCCGTAATGAGTGCATTGATGAATGTGGCTTTGCCGACGGTCTTTGCCGGGATGACGACTGAGGAAGGTGAAAAACGGGCTATGGAATGCCTGGAAATCGTCGGCCTGGGTGATCGGGCCGATCATATCCCCTCCGAACTTTCGGGTGGTCAGCAACAGCGCGTGGCTATTGCTCGTGCCTTTGTTAATAAGCCGCGGATCATTCTCGCTGATGAACCCACGGGAAATCTCGACAGCAATACCGGGCAAGAGATCATCAGTTATATGAAAAACTTGCAGGAGGAGATGGGTACGACGATTATCACCGTGACCCATGACGATAAGATGCTCACGGTAGCCGATCGAATGGCGTGGATCCGGGACGGATTGATGGAGCGGGTAGCCAATCGCGATGATATTGAGATACAGATCGGTAGTATCAGTGAGCACTGAGCTGCGACTTGATTAGCGATAGAAAAACGCCCGCATCCTTTGAGGTGCGGGCGTTTTTCTATTCGGGACAGACCTGTGAGGTCTCGTCAGTCTCTTTGTCGCTGTCGCAGTCCTTCTTGGATAAAAAGCTCGCGATTGGGGAAATTACCAGGTAGGGTAAAACCTCCATCGACGGCGATAAGTTGGCCGGTCATATAGGGAATTTGGGTAAAGGCATAGGCGGCGAAAGAGATATCCTCGGGTTGGCCGACTCGGCGAATGGGTTGGGCACCGCCTTCGGCCATTAGGCCATAGGTTTCGGCCACGGTGAATTCGCGGCCTGAATCAGGGTCTGCTATGCCGGATGGACGATTGGTCAGCGGAGTATCGACAACTCCGGGGCGCAGGGCATTGACCGTGATATTGTGAGGACCACCGTCAAACGCAGCGCCAATGACGGCGTGGTTGAGGCCGGCTTTGCTGACGCCATAGGGGATGCGAGTACTTTCGGGTGCAATATCGGAGATCGACGTGATGAAAAGAATACTGCGATGTAGAGGATCGTCCTCTCGTTTAGCTTGCTCCATCATGCGTTGCAATGCGCGTTGGGCCAGCCGGTAAGCGCCTTTTAAATTCAACTCGAGAACGCGGGCCATTTCCTGGTCGAGGTGTTCGATCGGGGTTTCGCTAAACCGGTAGCGGACCAATTCATCTTTTTCGTCTTTGATATAGTTGACCACTCCGCTGTTGCTGATTACTACATCTAAACGGTTATAGTGGGCAAAGGTACGATCGATGAGATCGAAAGGTGCATCCGGTTGTGAAAGATCGCCACCGAGAACTAAGGTTTGGACCTGATTTTCGGCGCGAATCTCAGCGGCGATATTTTCGGCGCGGTCGGCACCGGAGTTGAAATGGATGACGACATCGTATCCTCGAGCGGCGAATTGGCGCACGATTGCGGCGCCAATTCCGCTCGAGGAGCCGGTGACCAGGCAGGTTGGGCGCGTCACGACTATCCCCGCTGTGAGAGTACCACCTCGACGATGCGTTCCTCGCTGGGAATGGTCGGCAACTCGAGGGTCGGGCTGAAGGGGATCGGTACGTCGGCGGCGCCGATTCGCAGAACTGGTGCATCGAGCCAGTCGAAGGCCTCCGAGTTGAGCAGCGATGCCAATTCGGCCGTGGCGCCAAAGCGCTCGACGCCTTCATCGACGACCACCGCATAACCGGTTTTGCGCACCGAGGCCACTAGGGTTTCCTTGTCTAGGGGCACCAGGGTACGAGGATCGATGACCTCGGCTTGCAGGCCCTGATCAGCGAGTTTTTCTGCCGCCCCTAGTGCAGCAGAAACCATGCTGGAAGTGGCGACTATGGTTAGATCGTCGCCCTCTCGCTCGATCGCAGCCTCGCCAAAGGGAATGAGGAAGTCGTCTTCTTCGGGTACCAATCCCGAATCGTTGTACATCATTTTGTCTTCGAAAAACAGGACCGGGTTATCATCGCGGATTGCCGTTTTGAGCAGGCCTTTAGCATTGCGTGGGTTTGAGGGGACGGCGACCTTGAGTCCCGGTATATGGGCAAAGAGCGAGTGTAAGCTTTGGGAATGTTGGGCGGCAGAAGAACGGCCGGCCCCCATAGATAGGCGAATCGTCAGCGGTACTTTGCATTGGCCGCCTGACATATAACGGATTTTGGCCGCCTGATTGACGATTTGGTCCATCGTCAGAAGTGAAAAGTCGCCGAACATCAGCTCGGCTATGGGACGCATACCGGTCATTGCGGCACCAACTCCTAGGCCGATATAGCCGGCTTCGGCAATCGGCGTATCAATGACTCGCTCTGCACCAAATTCCTCAAAGAGACCCTCACAGCATTTGAAGATACCGCCGGAAGCACCGACGTCTTCTCCCATGATGAAGACGGATTCATCACGCCGCATCTCTTCAGCGGTTGCTAAGCCTAGTGCCTCTCTGAATAACATTTCTCGATCAGGCATATACATCCTCGAAAGCTTGTTCGGGTGGTGGGAAGGGGGCATCTTTGCCAAATTCGATGGCTTCTAAGACTTCGCTTTCTACTTGCTCGTACAAAGCGTCCAGTTCGGACTCTTTGGCCACCTTATTGGTCACCATATAATTGCCGAGTAGGCGGATCGGGTCTTTTTGTTCGGACCACCATTCCACCTCTTTATTGGTCCGGTAGGTCTGGGCATCCCCGACATGGTGTCCCTGAAAGCGGTAGGTTTTAGCCTCTATCAAGGTCGGGCCACCTCCAGATCTTGCCTTGGCCACAGTAGCAGAAACCGTTTCGTACATTTCCAAAACATCTGAACCGTCGGCGATAATACCTTCCAGGCCAAGCCCTTTGGCGCGTTCGGCGATGTGTTCGACGCCGGTGACGGTCTGGTAGGGGGTATGTTCTCCGTATTGATTATTTTCGCAGATATAGATCACTGGTAGATTCCAGACCACGGCCATATTGATCGTTTCGAGCATGATGCCTTGATTGGCGGCTCCGTCGCCGAAAAAGCAAACACCGACTTGATCGGTACCGCGTAGCTTGGCTGAAAGTCCAGCACCGGTGCAAATGCCGAAACCACCACCGACAATGCCGTTGGCACCGAGTATGCCCACCGACATATCGGCGATGTGCATCGAGCCCCCTTTACCACGGCAATAGCCAGCTTCCTTGCCCATGATCTCGGCCATCATTCGATCGAGCTTCCCGCCTTTGGCCAAGCAGTGACCGTGGCCGCGATGGGTACTGGTAATGAAGTCGTCGTCGCGCAGGGCTGCACAGGCGCCCACTGCTACGGCTTCCTCACCGATATAAAGATGGGCCAGGCCGGGCATCAGTCCGCGGGTATAGACGTTCCAGACGTGTTCTTCGAAAAGCCGAATTTCCGCCATCTTGCGATACATGAACCAGAGCTTACCTGTATCGGCGCGGAGTGCGGGGGGCTTGGCTTTTCTTTTTGTGGGCTTTTTTTTAGCGGTTTTTTTCGCCATATATATCCAACCAATCTTGTAGTGGAGCAGAAAAAAGCGTACGGGATCAGAAATCGTCAAGCGTGAAAAAGCCGGAACTCTCTAGGAGTTCCGGCTTTTTCACGCTATCAAGGGACTTGCTCAGCTCTTTTTTTCGAACTCGTCGGCGTGTTCCTGTTTCCATGCAGCCCAGTCCTCGGGACTATCTCGTAATTCAAAATACTTGGTATTGATTTCGACAAATCGACCTTGATCTTCGGGCATATCCTCTTCGGCGAAAATCGCCTCGACTGGGCACTCGGGCTCACAGGCACCGCAGTCGATGCATTCATCGGGGTCGATATAGAGCATCGGCTCGCCCTCGCCATCGATTGGATGTATACAATCTACGGGGCAAACTTCAACACAGGCCTTGTCTTTAACATCAAGGCATGTTTCAGTGATGTAATAGGCCATGTATGCTTCCTCCTGAGCGATTATTGATTTCTTGAATAGCTAAGGCAAAAATAGGGGTCTCTTCATCTCTGTCAAGCCGCTAGATTCTTTAGGAGAGTCGCAGCTGTTGCATCGGTTTCGCAATGGATTCTCAGGTTGAGACGGAGTTCGGGGGTCGGGTCGCGTTTTATAGCGAAGGAAGCGCCGCCAAAAAGCCTGGTGAGTACCGGCTCGAGGTGGCTGCGCAGTATGCGTTCTCCTTCTGCATCATTGGTAGCATTGAGGCGGTCATTGGCTATGATGAGTATATCGCCGCCGCGAAAGAAAACGTTGTTTTCCAGGCTGGGCTCGGTCTCGAGCCGCTGGCAGGCTTTGAGTGCCGAGCTAATCGCATTTTCGATTCGGGCACTCAAATCACCTTCGGCCGGTTGTTTGCGCGAGTAGAGCAAGCCCGGTTCGGCGTGGCCGTTGTCGAGGCTGTAGTTGGCCTCGTGACCGACGAGCAGGGTTACTGGACCTTCAGGTACATGACTGTAATCGGCTACGTCAATGAGTACTTCGTCGGTGGTGGTCTGAATCCAATTGTTGAAGATCCGGAAGGTATCCTCGGCGGACAGGGCATTGGGATCCGCCAGGTAGAATTTGATATTAATGCGCTCTAAGTCTTGCATGAGATCCTGTCTTAAGCAGTGGTGCCTTCAGCAGGCACGGCAATTTTGTCGTAGCAGGTGTAGGCGCCTTCGATAAAAAGCTGGGCTTCTTCGATAAAGCGATGAACCTGGATCTGGTCGAGTTCGGCTGGGGGGTCTTGATGGGCAGCGAAGAGATAATTGGCGAATTTCGGTGAGAACAATTCGCTATCATAGAAGCGGCTGCGGAATTCTACCACGACTATATCGGTTTCCTCGGGGACATCGTAGAACTCTTCCTTAACTAGCGCGCGCGCTGCGCGTAGCATGGCGTTGAATGCACCCTGCCAGGCGTCTTGTAACTGACCTTCGTCGAGGGCGACGGAGGCTTCGAAAACCTCGCGTTCGGCGGCTGCGATCTCCATAATCGTTACCGATACGACCTCGCCCGCGCATTCGCCCTTGCCGAGATCGTCCATGGTGAACTCACGGGTGTCACCCCAATCCTGGTAGTACCAGCTATTTTCCTCATAAGTCGGCACTTGGGTCAGGTCTTCGAGCATCGATTTGATCTCGCGTTTGCCGAGGCGTGCGATGAAGTCTTTGAATTGCTCGTCTTTGTCGCGTTCTTCGACATAGCGTTTGGCGAGACGGGCGACAACTTCGGGAATATTCTTGGATGGGACGGCACCGGTGGCCAGACCGAAGGAGCCGGCATTTTCTTTCCACTGGCCACCCAGGACGACCTGGAAGTGTGGGACGGTGATGCCATTTATTTTGCGGCTGTTGCCATAGAAACCGATATCGGCGGCGTGATGCTGCCCGCAGGAGTTGAAGCAGCCGCTGATTTTGATCCGCAGGCCCTCGATCGCCTCGTCTAGACGAGCGCTCTCTTCACCGAGTCGCTTGCGCAACTCGGCGGCCAGACCGCGCGAAGAGGCGATGCCTAATTTACAGGTGTCGGTGCCGGGACAGGCTGTCACATCGACGATGGTGCCGGCACCGGTTTCTGCCAGGCCGAGGGCAACGAGTTCTGAGTAGAGTTGGGGCAGGTCGGTTTCACTGACCCAGCGCAGGACGATATTCTGTTCGACAGTGGTGCGGGCGGTTTCCTTGACATAGCGGCGGCTGATATCTGCCAATGCGCGCAATTGATGCGAGGTGATATCGCCTAGGGGCAGCGCCACGGTAGCAACTACATAGCCCTCCTGCCGTTGCTGATAGACGTTGGTGCGGCACCATTCAGTGAATTCCGGGCTGGACTCGGTTCCGTTTAGGGCTTGGCCTGGCTTGAGTGGCTCTTCGTCGGTCAGGGTGAGGTCGTCGAGGAAGGATGTCCAGCGCGAATCTTCGGGTAGAATTGCGCGCTCTTCGCGGACTAAGCGGCGAAATTCTTCGATTCCGAGTTTGGCGACCAGAAATTTGATTCGCGCGCGGTTGCGATTCTTTTTTTCACCCAGCCGGGCAAAGACCCGGGCGATGGCCTGGGCGGTGGGCAGCAGCTCTTCGACGGGAAGGAATTCCTCGTAGATCTGGGCCTGGTGCGGCACGGCGCCAAGACCGCCGCCGACGTAGAGCTTGAAGCCGCGTTTTTCTTCGCCATCTATTGTTTTGACGACGCCGACGCCCCCCATGTCGTGCATATTGGCCAGACCGCAGGCCTCGTGCTCGCAACCGGAGAAGGCGATTTTGAATTTGCGCCCGAAGTCTTGACAGTCGGGATGGCCGAGCAAGAAGCTCATCACCGCTTGGGCGTAGGGGGTGACATCGAAGGTTTCGGTGCGGCAGACTCCGGATAGAGGGCAGGCGGTGATATTGCGCACCGAGTTGCCACAGGCCTCGCGGGTGGTGATTCCCACTGCGGCGAGGCGTCGCATCAGATCGGGGGTATCTTCAATATGGATGAAGTGGATCTGAAAGTCCTGACGCGTGGTTATATGGAGAATTTCCTCGGAGTATTCCTCGGCCAGGTCGGCCAGTACTTCCATCTGTTCGGCGGTTAGTCCCCCGAAGGGAATCTTGATTCGCATCATGCCTGGGGCGTGCCAGATCGTGTCCGGACCTTTGGTCTCGTGCTCGGGAAAAGCCAGTTGTTGGGTTTTTGATCCATCGTAGCGCTGACCATTATCATAGCGCTGGCCATAGGCACCTCGCCGCAAACGCGTTTCGGCGAAGAGTTTTTCTTCCATCTTGCCCTGTTTGCGAAGGTGGATCTGGGTCTCGAAGGTGTCAATTTCCTCGGCCAAATTTTCGGGAATCTGATTTGACAGTCTTTCTTTCCAAGTCGTGGATGCGCCCATAGGTAAAACCGCCTGTAATATTGGGGAACTATAGTTCAGTTATTGAGGTCGTGCCGATCGAGCCCGAATCGGCCATAAAATAGTGATTTACAAGTAGCTGTCAAGTTGGCTCGCGATCCATTTTTTCACGGACATAAGCCTGGATTTGTGCGCCCCACTCGGGATCGTCGAATGCGTAGTCAATAAAGGTTTCGAAATAGGCTAAGTGGTTGCCAATATCGTAGCGCTTATCGGTCTCGCTCAGTCGTACGGCTCGCACCATGGAACCCTCGGAAATAAGTGTTGCGATAGCGTCGGTGAGATAGATCTCTCCATTCGGCGTCGGGGGCAGGGCGTGGATGCGTTCGAATACGCTCGGGGAAAATATATAGCGGGCGCTGATCGCCAGGCGGCTGGAGGTCTGGTTGGGAGAGGGTTTTTCGATGATGTCGGTCAGCTTGCAATCCGCACTCCCGGGATCTTCGGAGATTAGGATTCCATAGCGATGTACCAGGGCATCGGGGACCTGGTAAGCACCTATCGTGCATGTACTATGGTGGTTGAGGTGTGAAAAGATCATTCTTTGCAGCAAGGTTTCATCTGTGCTGGAGTGTACGATGCTATCTCCGAAAGCCACGACAAAATCCTGGTTGGAGACGAAGGCCTGGCCAGCTGCTACGGCATCGCCGGTACCCGCCGGGGTGGTGTGGCCGGGAAGGCAGCGTTGGCGGACCGTGAAAAACTCTATGCCGCGCGTCCGATAATCGAAGCGACAGGCTTCGAGCAGATCTTGCTGATCCGTTCCGAGTCGGCGTGTTAATTCTGAATTTTCGTCGAAGTGTTCGGCAATGGCGCTTTTGTTGCCACTTGTGACGAAAAGGATCTGGCGGATCCCAGCAGAGACCAATTCTTCAACTACGTGGTGAATGACGGGTAGTCGGCCTACCGGCAGCATTTCCTTGGGTAGTGCCTTGGTTGTGGGTAAGAGTCGGGTCCCGAGACCGGCTACGGGTACGATGGCCTTGGTTATGTGCATTGAAGTCTCCTGAGTAGTATAGTCGGAAATATGGTTTTGATCCGGAAATTTGACAAGACGTCGGCCTTGCGATATCATACGACCGATTAGGGCTCATACAAGGAGTGGTTTCCATGAGTGAAGCGCAGCGCTACCCCGAACTCAGTGAGGATCTGAAGGCACGTGGCCTTGGCGCGATGCTGCGGATTTTCGGTCCTGGTGCGATAATTGCCTCGGTCACTATAGGTAGTGGTGAAACGGTTTTCGCCTCGCGTGGAGGTGCGATCTTTGGCTATGCCTTGCTCTGGTGTTTTGTCGGTGGTGGCTTGATGAAGTTTGTCCAGCTCTACACCGCTGCACGCTATATGACACTGACCGGTGAACACCCAATCGAGCGTTGGAAGTATCTCCCGGGTCCTCAAGGTTGGGCGGTGTGGATCTTGGCGATTATGACCGTGCTCTGTTTCCCACTCTGGCTCTCTGGTTTGCCAAAAATGCTCGGTGGATTAGCCGTGTGGATCTTCGGTTTTGAGGAGCTGGGGCTCTGGGGCGATGAGCGGGTCTGGGGGACGGCCTTCGTAGTCATAGCGATCGCAATCACCATGATTCAGAGCTATGGTTCACTGGAAAAGTTCCAGACCATTGTGGTCAGTTTATTGCTGGTCTCGATTCTGACGGCAGCGGCGGCAGCACGTCCCGAGTGGCTGGAGGTCCTGCTGGGTACCGTGGTGCCGACGCTACCGGCTTACGAGGCGTGGGTGGTGAGTAAATATCCAGCGGTTGCAGCGCGCTCGGCCTGGGTCGAATTGGGTACTTATTTAGGGGCGATCGGTGGCGGTACCCAGGACTACTTCGGGTATATAGGCATGTTGCGCGAGAAGGCCTGGGGCTTGCTTGGTCGCAAGGCGCAGTCGACGCAGTCCGGAGTCGAAATTGCCTCGGATAGCGAAAACATCAGGCTGGGCAAATCCTGGCTGCGGGCCCCGTTGATCGATACGGCGGTTTCCTTCGCCTGTGTAGTGATTTTCACCCTGGCTTTCGTAATTCTCGGCGCGGCGGTACTCCTGCCACAACAGATAGTACCGGATAACGCGCAACTGCTTTCGGTACAGGCAGACTTTCTGACTCGTCTGCATCCTGCACTGCTCTATTTATATCAGTTCGGGGTATTCATAGCCTTCTTCGGCACCATTATGGCCGCTTATGAACTGTACGTTCGCACTACTCACGAGTGCTTCCGACCGATCGTTAGACGGATCCGCGAAGCTCCGGTCTCGAGTCTTCGACCTTGGGTTGTAGGCTATTGTGGCATTGGCGGCATAGTGATCATGTGGTTGGGCGGGAATCCGGTGAGTATCGTGACGCCGGCAGCGATTTTTGGTGGTGTGCTCACCTGTGGGCTTTGGTGTTTGCTGATGGTTTGGACCGATCGCTTCCTGCCCAAGCCTTTGCGGATGGGCTGGTTGCTGGTAGTCCTCAATTTGATTAGCGGTCTCTTTCTCGCCGGATGGGGTATCAACGCCGCGATTGAATTCTTTGCAAGTTGAGAATTCTTTGCGCGTCGGTCCCTACATCTGGGAACGGGTTGAAACCGTACTGCAGAGCGGTGTGCGCCTGGCTCTGGCCTCAACGGGTGGTGGCGGTGAACTGATATCTTGGCTGCTGAACCATCCCGGGGCATCCCGGGCTATCGTTGAAACACAAGTGCCTTACAGCCAGCAAGCCCTGGAGGATTATTTGGGCTGTGCGGGGCCTCATCGGGTCAAAGAGCAAACGGCCCGGGATATGGCCGGCCGGGCTTTTCGGCGGGCGGCCTTATTCACTGGAGAAGATAACGATATTATCGGCGTTGGATGCACGGCGGCTCTGGCGACGAGTCGTCAGCGGCGGGGTGCGGACCGGGTTTGCATTGCGTTGCGCCTGGCGCAGGAGTATCGGTTTTACACTCTGAATTTCGAGCCTGGTGCGGCGGATCGCCTGGAGCAGGAAGAAGTGCTCAGTCGGTTGACCCTGGAAGCGATAGTGGAGGCCTGTGGTGGTGGGGAAGCAGCTGGAGCTACATTGCCCGGGTACGCTCGGCTTTCGCTGCGTTCGGTTGTATTGAATGACCCCCTGGGACTTTTGCTCGATGGCGAGTTGGACCTCATCGAAGTCAATGCCGATGGCGAGATTTCGCCCGAGGTCGAACGACGCAATCGCCTGCTCTGTCCCGGTTCTTTCAATCCACTGCACGAGGGCCATCAGCGCCTCGCTCTTGTCGCAGGACAACTCAGTGGTCGCCAGCCGAGTCTAGAGTTATCCATCGCGAATGTCGACAAACCGGCTCTGACGAGAACTGAGATCGAAACCCGTCTTGCATCTATTCGCGGTCGCCTGCCTGTCGTACTGACTCGGGTGCCGACTTTTTTGCAGAAGGCTCGTTTTTTTGGCGGCTGCCATTTTGCGATTGGATACGATACGGCGGTGCGAATCCTACAGGCCAAATACTACGAGGGCGGAGAAGAGGGCCTGGCTGCGGGGTTGGAGAAATTGACAGCAGAGCAATGTTGTTTTTGGGTTGCAGGTCGTTTGGAACAAGGACTCTATCGGACTCTTGACGACTTGGATGTCCCTAAAAGGCATGCTGCTCTTTTTGCAGGGATTTCCGAGGAAGCATTCAGGCTAGATATCAGTTCGACAGAATTGCGCCTTAAGACGGAGAAAAAAACCAGGTGATTTCCGCAGTACACGATTATATCCAGGAGCGCGAAAGCGGGCTGGTGCGCAGCTTGCAGGAAATGGTTCGGATTGAGACGGTCAATCCGCCGGGGAGAAATTACCGCTCGATGGTCGACCAACTCGCAAGGCGTTGTCAGATCCTCGGTATGAGCACCACAATACATCAGGTCCCTGATCGGGAAGTGATAGAGGTGATCGGTGCGGCGGATCATCCTCGCCTCAATCTGATCGCTCGCTGGGATGTCGGTGCAGATCGCACCGTCCATTTCAACGCCCACTACGATGTGGTCCCCTCTTCGGGAAAGTGGAAGTTCGGTGATCCATTTGAACCGGGCATTGCCGCCGGTGCTCTTTACGGACGGGGTGCGGGGGATATGAAGGGCTCTATCGCGGCGTTGCTGATGGCGGTCGAGGCACTTCGCGCATCAGACCTTAAGCCTGAATTCAATATCGAATGTTCATTCACTGCCGATGAGGAGACCGGGGGCGAGTTGGGCGCTGGATGGGTGGTCCGTGAGGGCCTGGTTGATGCCGATTATGCCATTGTTTGTGAGGGGGCCGCCGGAACACAGGTCGGTTGCGGTCATAATGGGGTACTTTGGCTGGAGGTAGAGTTAAAAGGCAAGGCTGCACATGCCTCCAGGCCGGATCAGGGGATTAATGCATTCGAGGCCATGGCGGGCACAGTGCAAGAATTACAGGATTATAAGGGGGGGCTGGACGATGAACGGCGTTCCTATGTCGGTTTCGAAGGTCTGGCTCGGAATCCCACTCTTAATATAGGCGGGATTTTCTCAGGAGGAGAGGGAGATAAGATCAACACCGTGCCCGATTCTGCACGTTTTTCGCTGGATCGTCGGCTGGTGCCAGGCGAGCAACTTGCAGCGGTTGAGTGCGAGTTGCGACAGGTAGTTGAGCAAGCGGTAGGGATTCAGTCTCGGAGTTCCTACCGGATCTCGTCACCCCTGAGGATTGAACCCTGTGTCGTCGATATAGAACATGTTCTGCCTCGGTCTTTCGCCCGCGCGGTTCAGGCGGTACGCAGACGCTCTGCCGGGTATAGAGTCACGGCTGGTTTTACCGATCTGCACTACTTTGTTGCCGGGGGTTTACCTGGTATTGGCTATGGGGTGAAAGGTGAGCATGCACATGGGGTCGACGAACGGGTGCGCGTGCGCGACCTAGTCATGACCGCTCGCACCTATGCCGAATTTATGCTTCGGGGGATGGAGGTCGATTGAGGACGACCCTCAAGCAATTTTTATGGACGGCATATGATCACTTGGGCTTATTGGTTGGCTGCAATGTGGTCTGGAGTGTGCTGGCTTTGCCCTGGATTGGGGGTGCTTATTCAATCCTGCACTTCGGTTTTACGGTCGGTGGGTTGTTGATGCCGCTTGCAGTTGTTTTGTCTGGGGTGCTGATTTTCGGGGCTCCTGGTACTGCGATGCTTTTTGCTGCTGGAGCGGCTTGGGCACGAGGGCGGGAATTCGGGATGAGAGATTTTTTGCAATCCGGGCGCTTTTTCTTCTGGCGCGCTCTGGCGTTGGGGCTCGTACTCGACGGGGGCTCAACTCTGGTCATGGTCAACCTGGTATTTTACCAGCGTATTGGTGGCTGGATAGGATCAATTCTAAGTGGGATGATGCTCTGGTTCGCGTTGCTTTTCGGAATGGTTGCCGTCTATGTTTTTCCCGTTCTGGTAACACAGGGAGGAGGAGTCTGGTCTTCCCTGCGCCAGAGTTTTCTTTTGGCTATCGATAATATCAAGCTCTCGTTGCTCTTGCTCTTGACCGCTGGTTTGGCGCTGGGCATTGGTTTCGTATCGGGTTTGGGTTTGTTTTGTGGTGTTGCGGCAGCCTGGGCTCTATTTGTCAGTGTTGCCTTCCGTGCTCTTTTGCCCAAATACACCGGAGAATCTCTTCCGGAAGAGCAGCCGCGGCGCCTGCGTGAATTGATTCGTCCCTGGGAGGTCTGAGCGGTGGATCTGGCAAAACTCGTAACGGGTGGTGAAATGGCCGAGATCGATCGTCGTACGATCGATGAAGAAGGGATATCCGGGATCGAGTTGATCGAACGGGCTGGAGCTGAAGTTGTCGCAGCGATTGCGGCGCGCTGGGATGGTCTGGCCGGTTTGAATACAGTGGTACTCTGTGGTAAGGGCAATAATGGCGGAGATGGTTTTGCCGTAGCTAGGCTCTTGCGCGAGTCGACCGGGGTAGTACGCGTATTTCTCGCGGTGGATCGCGAAGTGGTAAGAGGGGATGCAGCTGCTCATTTGCAGCTCTTCGAGGAGGCTGGTGGAAGAGTCGAGTTGTTAGATGGAGATTTGGCTGATCTCGATTCAGCTCTTAATAGTGCCGACCTAGTTGTGGATGCTCTTTTGGGAACCGGTATAAGAGGAGTGCCCCGACCTGAGATTGCGCGAGTCATCGCCCGGATTGCGGCTTGCGAGAGACCGGTGGTGGCAGTGGATTTGCCTTCGGGCGTTGAATCCGATACCGGTCAGGTTCACGGCGTTTGTGTTCAGGCAGCGCTAACGGTGACCTTCGGCCTGGCTAAAATCGGTCAGATATTCTTCCCAGGACGCTCGTACTGTGGCACATTGCATCTTGCCGATATCGGTTTTCCAGAGCGGGTGGTGAGATCTGTACCCGCTACGGCTCTGCTCTTGAGTGCCGAAGGATTAGAGCAGGTCTTGCCAACGCGTCAAGGAGATGTACACAAAGGGAGTTGTGGATCGGTTGTGGTGGTGGCCGGTTCAGTGGGTATGACTGGGGCGGCGGCTTTAACGGCGGATGGTGCGCTCAGAAGTGGTGCCGGTCGCGTCAGCTTAGGAGTGCCCGAAAGTCTCAACGATATACTCGAAGTTAAACTCTCCGAAGTGATGACCTGGCCGTTGCCCGAAGTGCGCAAACGGCGTTGCCTATCCCTGCGGGCTTTGGGCGAAGTGCGCACGATGCTAAGCCGAGCCGATGTTCTGGCCTTGGGGCCGGGTCTGGGGCGCTATCGCGAGACGAGTGAGTTAGTGCGGCGGTTGGTACAGGAGGCCGATCTTCCGCTGGTTCTCGATGCGGATGGCCTGAATGCTTTCGCGGATATTGCCGATCTCTTAAAAGAGTGCTCCGCCCCGCTAGTTCTCACGCCGCATGTCGGTGAATTCTCTCGGCTGAGTGGATTGGATAAAGAGCGAATACTCACCGCACCGATCGCAGTGGCTAGGGATTTCGCGGGCGAATTCGGATTGACTCTGGTGCTCAAAGGGGCTCCTTCGGTTGTGGCGTTGAAAGATGGACGCGTGGCTGTCAATTCATCGGGAAATCCGGGGATGGCTTCGGCGGGATCGGGCGATGTGTTGACCGGAATCATTGCCGGCTTGATCGCTCAGGGCCTAGATTCCGAAACCGCGGCCTGTCTGGGGGTATATCTCCATGGTCGGGCTGGGGATCGGGCGCGGGACCAATGGGGTGAGTGGGGAATGCGGGCCAGCGATCTCGTTAGTGAAGTACCCCAAGCTCTTTTGGACATTTGGCGGGGTATGGGCGCTTCTACTTGACACCATTCAATCGATGATGTACTCTATTGGGAACTTGGTGTGGGCTTGAACATCATCGTTGGTTTTTTATATAAAGTCTTTTTAAAAATAGACTTAAGATTATAAAGTGCTGATTATGGCCAATGTCAAAGACGCCATTGAAGAGATGATCGAAGAGTCCTATCTGCTGGGGCTTTCCGAAGACGAGATCCGCGAGGATTTCAAGCGATTTATCGATACTTGTTACACGGTTATCGAGGCCAATGTAAAAAATCGAGAAGCCATAAGTGGTTTGGCTGAGGACTTGGCGCGGGAGAAGACCTGCATTCTGATCGCCGACCATTTAGATGAAGACGAGGACGGCTTTACAGAGGAAGCTAGCGAGGTCAAGGAGGTCCAAGATGCCTTTACCGAAAAAGTTGCACGCCGTAAGCGGATGATTCTAAAGGCTATTGCCGACTACGATCCCCAGTTGGTGCGTCTTATTGACGAAGAGCGTTTTCAGGGCGAAATAAAGGAGGTGGTGCGACCCAAGTTTAAGCGGCGGCGCAGCTATAACTGGGAAGACCATCGCCAACTCTTGCTCAAGGTTGGCTACGGGACTACGGTTCTGCTCATTGTATTGTTCATCTATTTGGGGTACGTGCTGGATCCCTGATGCACAGGCGATTGCGGCCGCAAAGCTCTCTTCCTTTCGAAATTGCTCTAAATTTCCTACATTTTGTCAGACTCGGAGATGCCTGTGCGCATCTCTATTTTTGTACGTGTTTCCCGCGCCATGTAAGGTGCTGAAAGTAGATCCATGCCTAAACGCACTGATATTGAAAAAATAATGCTCATCGGTTCCGGACCCATTGTCATCGGTCAGGCCTGCGAATTTGATTATTCCGGTACTCAAGCTTGTAAGGCGCTTAAAGAAGAGGGGTACGAGATCATCCTCATCAACAGTAATCCGGCAACGATCATGACCGATCCGGGATTGGCTGATCAGACTTTTATCGAACCGATTACTCCTGAGATATGTGCCCGGATCATCGCTGCCGAAAAACCCCAGGCGCTTCTACCCACGCTGGGTGGGCAGACGGCGCTCAATGCTGCGGTTGCTTTGGCCGAGTCCGGGGTTCTTGCCGAACATCGAGTCGAACTTATCGGAGCTCAACTTGATGCGATAAAGACGGCAGAGGATCGCGAAATCTTTAAGGCCGCAATGGACCGAGCTGGCCTCGAAATGCCTCGCGGGAGTTTTGTCCACAATCTGGAGGAGGCCCAGAATCACCAGGCTGCGCTGGGCTATCCGACAATTGTCCGTCCCTCTTTCACTATGGGAGGTGCAGGGGGTGGGATCGCTTATAATGCCGAAGAATTTGAGCGGATCGTCAGCCATGGTCTGGATCTGAGCCCGATCGATGAAGTCTTGATCGAAGAATCGGTGCTGGGTTGGAAGGAATACGAGCTGGAGGTTATGCGCGACTGTCGAGACAATGTGGTCATTATTTGCTCGATTGAGAACTTCGACCCGATGGGGGTCCATACTGGGGATAGCCTCACGGTGGCGCCGGCGCAAACCTTATCGGACAAGGAATACCAGCATATGCGCGATGCTGCGATCCGCGTTATCCGCGAGATCGGCGTTGATACGGGTGGATCCAATATCCAGTTTGCGGTTGATCCTAAAGACGGTCGAATGGTTGTAATCGAGATGAATCCCCGAGTCTCGCGTTCTTCGGCGCTGGCTTCTAAAGCCACAGGGTTTCCCATAGCCAAGATTGCTGCCAAGTTGGCAGTTGGTTATAGCTTGGATGAGATTCGCAACGATATCACCCGTGAGACCCCGGCCTCTTTTGAGCCGACCATTGATTATGTAGTGACTAAGATTCCGCGCTTTACTTTCGAGAAGTTTCCCAGTACTCCGGATTCGCTCGACACTCAGATGCGTTCGGTGGGAGAAACCATGGCGATTGGCCGGACGTTCAAGGAGTCGCTGCAGAAAGGATTGCGTTCGCTGGAGACGGGGCGGGCGGGTTGGGGTGCCGATGGCAAGGATCTGGACCCGGATAAGCTGTCTGACAAGGAGTTGGGAGAGAAATTGAGTCGGCCCAATTCGCAGCGGATTTTCTACCTCAAACAAGCTATAGACAAAGGCTATACTCGCGAACAACTCCAGGATCTCACGGGTATTGATCCGTGGTTTCTCGATCAGCTCTATCAACTTTCTGAGCTAGAATGGCAGATCAAGCGAGAGGATCTGCTCGAAAATGCCGCATTATTGCGCCAGGCCAAGGAATGGGGGTTCAGTGATCGCCAACTAGCCTATCTCAAGGGGAGCGATGAGTCGGCGATTCGCGGAGAGCGTCGCAGGTTGGGTATACGCCCGGTCTATAAGACGGTCGATACCTGTGCTGCAGAATTTGAAGCCTATACCCCCTATCACTACTCGACCTATGATCGCGAGGATGAGTCGCGACGATCGGATCGGCGTAAGATTGCTATTCTCGGAGGGGGGCCGAATCGAATTGGTCAGGGGATCGAATTTGACTATTGCTGTGTCCACGCCTGTTTTGCATTGCGCGAGGACGGTTATGAAACGATCATGGTCAATTCCAACCCGGAGACGGTCAGCACGGATTACGATACTGCCGACAAGCTATACTTCGAACCCTTAACGGTCGAAGATGTATTGCATATCGTAGATCGCGAAAAGCCCGATGGAGTGATTGTGCAGTTCGGGGGGCAAACGCCTTTGAATCTGGCGGCGGAACTCGAGCGCGAAGGGGTGCCAATTATCGGTACCTCTCCGGGTAGCATCGATTTGGCTGAGGATCGCGAACGCTTCGGCAATTTACTGCGCGAGTTGGACATCCGTCAGCCGGAAAATGGAATGGCGGTGAATGTCGCGGAGGCCTGTGAGATTGCCGAGCGGATCGGTTATCCGGTTTTGGTACGGCCCTCTTATGTGCTTGGGGGGCGGGCGATGGTTATTGTGCACGACGCCAGCAGACTCGAAGCCTATATGGATGAAGCCATCGGGATCTCGCCCGAGCGTCCGGTACTGATCGATCGCTACCTACAACGCGCCGAGGAATTCGACGTCGACGCGGTTTCAGATGGGGTGGATGTGGTCGTCGGCGGAATCATGCAACACATTGAGCATGCAGGAGTGCATTCAGGTGATAGCGCCTGTGCCTTGCCCCCTTACGATACCCCTGAGGCGCATATTGAGACGATGCGAGAGTACACCCATGCGTTGGCGCGGGCGCTTGGGGTGGTGGGGCTGATGAATGTGCAGTACGCCATATATGATGGCGAGGTCTATGTGATCGAGGTGAATCCTCGCGCTTCGCGTACGGTACCCTTTGTCAGTAAGGCCATCGGTCAGCCACTGGCTAAGATCGCTGCGAGGGTCATGGTGGGTAAGAGCCTGCGCGAGCAGGGGTTTACTGAAGAGGTGGTGCCCGCGCATATCTCTGTCAAGGAAGCGGTCTTGCCCTTTATAAAATTTACCGGTGCCGACAGTCTGCTCGGGCCTGAGATGAAGTCCACCGGTGAAGTTATGGGGGTTGGTGCAGATTTTGGCACTGCCTTTCTCAAGGCGCAGATGGGAGCTGGGTCGCTGTTGCCGGCGAGTGGTCGGATTTTTATAAGCGTTGCCGATTGCGACAAAGAAGAGGTCGTACCGGTCGCGAGAAGATTACACCAGGCAGGTTTTGAACTCGTCGCGACCCGCGGCACCCGAGATTTCCTCGAGCGGCATGATATCAAAGCTGAAATGGTACGCAAAATTCACGAGGGTCGACCGCATGTAGAGGATGCGATCCGCAGTCGGCAGATCGATCTGGTCATCAATACGCCCCTCGACGAGACATCACAATACGACGATTTTGCGGTGCGAAGGGCTGCGATAATGAACAGTGTACCCTATACCACGACCATGGCCGGGGCCAGAGCGGCGACGGCGGGCATCGAAGCACTGCAAAAGACAGAGATGAGTGTCCAGTCACTCCAGGGTTATCACCGAGGTTGAGGACGGTCGGTCCGGTGAATCCCGCGCCTAAACGCCGCTGTTCGATCAAGTTGCTGCTTCTTTTGGCCTCTTGCCTCTCGATCTCGTCTTGTGTCTACTTCAATACCTTCTACAACGCAAAGAAGTACTTTCGCCAAGCCGAAAAAGAACGGCGCGAATACGAAGAAAGTTATGCCTACTGGGCTTTTGAAGAGGTCGAATCCCCCCAGCGGCGAGATCGATCTACTGGCGCTGACCAGCTCTACGATAAGGCCGCTCGCAAGGCGTCTAAAGTTCTCGAAAAATACAAAGAAAGCGATCTGGTTGATGACGCCATGTTCCTTATGGGCAGGTCTTTCTACTGGCGGGGGGAGTACCTGCGGGCGATAGAGTCTTTTCGCGACCTGGAGACCAATTTTCCCGCTAGTGAATTTTTCGACCGGGCTCGTTATTGGCGTGCACAGTGTCTCGAGGCACAGCGGATCTACAATCAGGCGTTGCAACTCTATCGGAGTCTACTCAGCGAAGCGAACGAAAAGATAGCGGTTCAGGCCGGTCTGCGATTGGGCGAAATGGCCTATGAGCGCGAGGACTATGTAGCGGCGATTCAGGAGTTTCGGGCGACACTTGAGGCTTATCCAGAAAACGAGTTGAGTGCTCAGCTGTGGCTGCGTTTGGGGGATGCGCAAATGGCGCTGGAGGACGAGGCCCTGTTGGGCGATGCGCAAGAGGCTTTTCGTCAGGCGCTATCGGCGGACCCCAATAAGGATCAGGAGTATAGGGCTTGGCTCAACAGCGGTTTAGTACTCTATGCGATGGGCGAGGAGGAAGAGGCACTCCAAACTTATGAGCGTTTGCTCCAAGAGGGGCAGTTTCGAATGTTTGAGGGGCGCACTCGTCTCCTGATTGGCCAATATTACCACAATCGCCGCTTACTTGCTGAGGCTCTCAGTCAGTACGAACAGGTTCGCGATGACTTTCCCCAAAGTGCCTCTTCGTCGATGGCGCTTTATCGCACTGGTCTGCTGCATTTACAAGAATATGGCGATACCGAATTGGCTAACGAGTATCTCGAAGAAGCCAATCGCGAGAAACCGGGTTCCCAGGGGGCATTGCTCTCTCAAGAGATGTTGGGGCATCTCGCTCGCCTGAGTCGATTCCAGCAACAGGTTCACCGCGCCGATTCGCTCTTTGCCGATTCGCTAGGGGGTATACAGGGACCGCTGGTGTGGAAGGAAGGATGGGAAACTCCTGCCGATACATTGGCGGGAAATGAGGTGGTTGTGGCCCGGAATCTCGAAGTTCTGGACCATCTCTTTAGCGCTTGTGAAATCTATCGCGATGAGATTGGACAGGCTGATTCGGCTATCGCCTACTACCAGGAAGTGATCCGTCGCTTTCCCGAGAGCGATCAATTACCTCGGGCAGTCTATAGCATTGCCTGGATCACCCGCGAAATGGTTGGTGCCGAAGAAGATGCTATACCCTATTTATTGCGCTTGATCGAAGAATTTCCCTCTTCAACTCAGGCGAATGAAGCCCGGCACTTATTGGGCCAGGCGGCTGAGGTCACTGCCGATGAATTGGCAGCTCGGGAGTTTGAGCGCATTGAGGGGCTGCGCCTGGAAGCCCCTGAGGCCGTGGATGCGTATCTGCCCCTTCTAGATTCTCTTATCCAGCATTTTCCCGATTCGCAGGCAGCTGGACAAGCTGCATTTTTGGTTGCTACGACGTACGAGAATGTGGTTGGGGATACGGTGGAGACCGAACGTCGCTACCGGATTTTGGCAGAGGAATTCGCTGAGACTAAATTCGGCAAGATTGCCCAGGAGCGGCAGGAGGCGCGCGCAGAGGGCTTAATCGCCAAGCTCGAGCGTAGTTTGAAAGCGGTTGGAGGACAA